>MTLC01001006.1_pt3 | contig 54071 bp, 50 predicted proteins | sample 1982451 | NCBI WGS metagenome assembly MTLC01 (sample SAMN05710165, study PRJNA340218) | biofilm metagenome | isolation source: sample SPH anode biofilm adapted to +100 mV | place: USA | collected 2012-02-03 | reverse complement strand
CCCGCCGCGCTTTCCGCCAAATACACGGGCAGCGGATCGGCGGTGGAAGTATAGGGGTGCCACAAATGGTTTCTATCAATTGCCAGCAGCTCGGTTTCGTTATAATTCATAGCCTGAATTTAATATCAGTTTTTTATCATCGGCTACTTTTGAACCGATAGTGGTCAGTAAATCGCCCACAATAGCCGAATTGATACCGATATAGAGCGATTTTTTTACCGCCTCTTCGCTTATCAGGGTGCGTCCGCCGGCAAAACGCAGAAAAGCCGTGGGGTTTATAAACCGAAACAGGGCTATCGTGGTCAATATTTCTTCTTCCGAAAGGGGTTGAGTTCCTTCCAAGGGCGTTCCTTCAATGGGTTGCAAAAGATTAAGGGGAATGGACTGAACATCCAATTCTTTCAGTTTGAAAGCCAGCTCAATGCGTTGTTCCATGGTTTCGCCCATGCCGATAATGCCGCCGCAACAAATATCCATTCCCACCTCGCGGGCGGCGTTTAAGGTTTCTATTTTTTGTTCCTGGGTGTGGGTAGTGCATAACTCGGCAAAGTAGGACGGCGCTGTTTCCAAATTACAGTGGTAACGCCTTATACCCGCGTTATAAAGGGTTTGCATCGCTTTACCGTCAAGCAATCCCAACGAAGCGCAAAGATTGATTTTGCTGTTTTCTTTGATATGCGATACGATTCGGGCGGTTTTTCCCAAGTCGTTCGGGCTTAATCTTTTGCCACTTGTTACCAATGAAAATCGGTTAACGCCCTGCGCTTCATTGTACTGTGCCTGATAAAGACATTCCTCTTCGTTCAGCAAGTCATACACCTCTGCTTGGGTTTTGTAATGCGCGGATTGAGCGCACCATTTGCAGTTTTCACTGCACTTACCGGATTTGGCATTGATAATGGAACACATATCAAATTTTTTGTCGGCAAGCGTTTCGGTAATTTCGTGAGCCGCCTCGTACAGCTCTTCCTTCGGGGCTGAATGTGCCAGCCAAAGCGCCTCTTTTAAGGGGATTGATTGACCTGCAAGTACATTCTTTTTTATTTCTTCTATATTAAATATCATAAATTATTTAAAATAAAAAACTGAAATCTAATCGTATATCGAATTAAATTTCAGTCCATTATATTGTTTACTAAAATAACGGTGTAATGACGCGCAGCCTTGATTTTCAGCAGAATACACAGAACCGACAAGACACATTTCGAGCAGGGTATTTTCTACCAACACCTCATCTTTCTGCTCGGATAACTCTTTTAAAAATTCAATAATATTCCTAAAATCGGCAGTAAAAAAGTTTCCTTGTTTTCCCAGCGACGCATCGGCAATGCTTACTTTCAGTCTTCCAATGGTTACAAAACATCCGATACTGCCAAATACAGCAGCGGCGTTTCGGCTCCAACGGCGAAAACGGAATGCAGTAATTTTATGTGCGTTTTTTATCATTGCAATGAATTCTGACACTCAAAATCAATTACAAAGGTAGGTTATTTTGAGGGATTATCAAACCTTACGTTATAAAAAAAATGATTATCCGAAATAATACCCACATTCAATTGCCATGCTTTTTATTTTGTATGAAAAAAATTAGACACAAAGAATATATCAAGGTGATATTTTTTTTATAAGCCTATCATACAGACAAATATACTATTCTATAATGATCTATTGTTTTTTCCGAAGCACAATTTTATTCTCTGTGGCTGTGCTTTTGTGTAGCTTATTATTGATGAAAGGTATTTTAGCTTTTCAATTTTGGCTGCTGCATCATATTTTTTTGGGCGCGCATCAGGTTAAATGATTGCAGTACAATAATTTTTGTTTCATTCAGGATATTAAGAAACAATACGCTGTTTCGGGTGCCGGATTTACCATCTCTTGCGCGTTTTATCTGGCGTTTGGTAAGTTTGCTGAACGTTTCCAGAATATGTTCGCGCTTTTTCAGTAACGCTTCATACGCACTGTAATTAACGGATTCTACCATATTAATAAACTCATTGTAAATATCGGTTAATTCCATTTTCAATTTTCTCAAATCGTTTTCCTGGTCTTCGTCTAATCCTTTGTGATTATTGTCAATGTAATTGTAACTATCCTTGGTAATGGCGCGCAGCGCTTTTGTAATTTCATAGGTATAATCCATCGTTTCCACGTACTCTTTTTCAATGTCCAACTCATTGGCAGATATGGATTGAATGGTAGGAACCACCTCGTAAGTGCGCTTATTTTTATATTCGGTATTTAGCATTTCCGCTTCGTCGGCGATTTCTTTGAGCTCTTTTCGGTTTTCCACCGTTAACGCATTAATAGTTTGCTCATAAATAGTGAGTGTTTGTCCAATGGCATTTTTTACTTGTTGTGTACAAAGGTTAATAATTTCATTTTCATTGGATAAGATTGTTCCGTTTAGCTGTTGTTTTTCGGTGCGTTTTTGATGGATTGCCGATGATTTTATCAGTAAAAATACTATCAATGTTACTAAAGCCACCATAGCCACTACTTGTCCGTACATGAGCAAAAATCCTACGAGCAGGGCGATAGTAAATGCCGCCAACGCGGTAAGCAACCAACCGCCGATAACGGTAAGCACACCGTTGATGCGATACACGGCGCTCTCACGCCCCCAAGCGCGGTCTGCCAGCGAAGTACCCATAGCTACCATAAATGTAACATAAGTAGTTGACAGAGGAAGCTTTAGGGATGTTCCGAGTGAAATAAGCAACGCGGCTACCGTAAGATTGACCGAGGCGCGTATCAAATCAAACGACGGCGCGTCTTCTTGCTGTATGTCTATTTTTGTAAATCGCTTATCAATACCCGCAAGAACGCTTTCCGGAACGGCTTTTTTTACCGTGCGGCTGATGTCCATGGCTCCACGTACCAAGGAGCGAGAGAGTCCCGAGGATTCAAAACGCTCCACACCCGATTTTTGACTCGCTAAATTCACTTCCGTTTCTGTAACGGAGCGCGATTTTTTTGAAAACCACAATGCTAAAATCATTATTATACCCGCGCCCAAGAGATAACGCCAATCAGCAATAACAGGCTTGCTCAAATCACTCATCATCAGCTCGTTAACATCCCCGCCTGCCGCCGCTACACCGGAAGCTATTTGATAGGAATTTAATCCCGCCATAAATACACCTATAAAGTTTACCAAATCATTGCTGGCAAAGGCGAGCGCCAACGCCAAAGTACCCATCAGCACGATGATACGCAGAATATTAACCCTAAAAACGTATTGAAGCGCCGCCATAAGCGCTGTCCACCCTATAAAGGCATAGAACAACGCTTGTAGCATATTGCTATTCAGCAACTCCATAAATTCTTTAGATACGATGGCGCTTCCTTTCAAGCCTTTGAATACGGCAAAGTAAGTAATGGAAGTCAGCGCAATGCCTCCCCAAATGGCGCCTAAATATTGAAATGTTTTTTTGTATTGGAAAGAAAAAATCAGCCTTGAAAGCCACATCACTAAACTACCGGTAACAAACGCGATACCAATGGAAATAAAAATACCGGAAATAATAGCCAGCGCCTTGCCCGTGTTGATATATTCGCCCAGATTTCCGCTATTGTTTTGCCAGATGGTAAAAAGCGAAACGGCAACCGCTGCGCCCAGCAATTCAAAAACCATAGAAACAGTAGTAGAGGTGGGCAACCCAAAGGTATTAAAAAGGTCAAGCAAAATAACATCGGTAATCATTACCGCTAAAAACAGCATCATTACACTGGGAAATGTGAGCATTCCGGGATGAAAAACGCCACTGCGCGCTATTTCCATCATGCCGCTGGAAAAAAGTGTACCCAGCATTACACCTATAGATGCTACGGTAAGTATAACCCAAAGCGGAGCTACTTTTGATCCGATGCTGGAATTAAGGAAGTTTACCGCGTCATTGGCAACGCCCACTACCAAATCCATTACCGCTAACACCATTAATACAATTACAATAACCAAAAAAACAGAACTCATCATTGATTAAATTTTGCAGTTATCATACAAAGATAATAATAGATTTCAGATGTAACGGAGAAGTAACTTTTTTGAAACAAAAATTTAACGGGTTTGTAATTTTCTAAGCGGCGAGCCGTGCATAGTGAGCGCGTTTTTAGCGGAAAATAATGACTCCAAACTATAACTCCGCACAAAAAACACTGCTGATCTTTTTTCGCAACGTTTCTTTCAGCATTTCCATATCTACTTTTCCGCCTAATTCTTTTTCCAAGGAAGTTACGCCTTTATCGGTAAAGCCGCACGGATTGATGTAATTAAAATACTCTAAATTAGTATTCACATTCAGCGCGAAACCGTGCATGGTTACAAACTTGGAACTTCGCACGCCGATGGCGCATATTTTACGGCACGTGCGCCCGCCTACATCCAACCATACGCCGGAGGCACCATCCAAACGTTCACCCTTTATACCATAGTTAGAAAGCATTTGGATGACGGCTTCTTCAATATTATATATGTACTTTTTTAGTCCGATGCCGAAATTTTCCAAATCAAAAATAGGATAACCTACCAACTGCCCCGGACCGTGATACGTAATATCACCACCCCGATTAGTATGAACGAAAACAGCATCTTTTGCCTGCAACTGTATGTAATTGAGCAACATATTCTGTTCATCGCCGCTTTTCCCTAACGTGTACACGTGCGGATGCTCACAAAAAACAAGGTAATTCTCCGTGGAAAGTCCGTTTTTTTTTCGTTCAATGGAATTATTAAAAAGCGCCTCTTGCTGCTGCCAAGCCGCGTTATATTCTATTAACCCCCAATCTAATAGTTTATAGTTTGCAGCCTGCCTGCCGGCGAGGCAGGTTTGTAGTTTGCAGTTATTGTCCATCTTTTATTTAAAATTTACTTTTTCAATTTTTTCCATCAAATTAAGAATGTGGTTTTTTCGCCGTTGGATGTAAGGCGAAGGTTTGGCGGGATTAAATTTGCGTGGATTAGGCAGGCAAACGGCTATCAACACAGCTTGCGGGCGGGAAAGCCGCTGCGCGGAAGTATTGAAATAAATATTGGCAGCTCGTTCCACACCGTAAATACCGTCGCCGGTTTCAATGACATTTAGATACACTTCCATAATGCGCTCTTTGGACCAAAAAATTTCTATCAGCACCGTAAAATAGGCTTCAAATCCTTTACGCACCCAACTTCTGCCGGGCCACAGAAACACGTTTTTGGCGGTTTGCTGTGAAATGGTACTGCCGCCGTGCACTCGTTTGCCTTTTTTATTGTGTTTAAGGGCTTTTTCTATGTCTTTGACGGAAAATCCGTTGTGCTCCATAAACAAATTGTCTTCCGAAGCTACTACCGCTTGTACCATGTTGGGCGATATTTTTTCTATCGGAACCCACGTTTTGCGCATTTGAGGCTTTTTACCCTCAAAAACACTTTCCGCCGAACGGATAAACATTAACGGTGTGAAATAAACGGGAATAAATCGGGCTAAAATTACCCAAGAAATGCTCACTATAAAAAACCACATAACTAACTTCAACGTAGCTTTTTTCAGTTTTATCCAAAAATTAGTGTTTTTTGTTTTGTTACTTGTCATTTATTGAGAAAATAGCTTTATAAAATTTCCCGCTTCCGACGGGCTCGGAATACGCGGATATTCGAAGGTGTTTTTGTGTTTATTTTTAAGCTAACAATTCCATCACTTCTTTCAAACTTTTTACCTGCACAAATCCTTCTTGCGGTTCTTCCAACGCTATTTGACGGTTTTTAGGATTGAGATACGCGGCGTCTATGCCGCTCATAAGCGCGCCCACAATATCCGCCTCAAAACTATCACCCACCATCAGCACTTTTTCTTTTTGGGCTTTGTTAAGCGTGAGAGCATAATTAAAAATCTCGGGATTGGGTTTGAGCGCGCCCACCATTTCAGAAAGAACGATGTGCGTAAAATAATGTTCTAGGTTGGAACCGCGAAGTTTGCGGTATTGCACTTCTTTGAAACCGTTAGAAATAAGTGTTACGGGAATTTTCTCCCGCTTGCAGAGTTCAAGCAATTCGATGGCGTGAGGAATGAGTTGTGTCTGGCAGGCAAGCAAATCCAAAAAAGAGACATTCATTTTTTGAGCTAACGCGGCATCATCAATACCTGCCTTTTTCAGCGGATACAGGAAACGTTCCATACTCAGGAATTCTCTGGTAATCAGCCCTTGACCGTACTGCGTCCACAACTCTATGTTGCGTTTGGAATAAATATTATAAAACGCTTCAAAATCAGAGAAACGTTCATTGAGTTTTTCGCTGTAAAATACATTGTGCAGAGCAGCCTTGGCATTGGCATGAAAATCCCACAGCGTATCGTCTAAATCAATAAAAAGGTAAGAATAGAGTTTCATTCAGAATATGCCAATGTACTAATGTGAAAACCCACCGGCAGGTAGAAATGGGTGCCAATAGGCTAATGTGAGGATATACTATAAATTACAAGCTATAGACTATTGACTATCGACTAATGACTAATGACTAATGACTAATATTAATCTACTTCCACCACCAGATATTTACTTACACTCCAGAAATCGGCGGCGTCAATAATGAAAATAACATAGTCGCCATTCTCTTTTTCCAATGTATAACTGGATTTGGGATGCGTGGTAAGGATTTTCACTTTTGAAGTAGCATAGAGCGGAATTTGTTTGGTATTGCGCGCGTCTATTTTCACAAAATAATTCTTGTTAAAATCTGACTGTAACACTTTTTGGGCGCTGAAAAGTCCTGCAGAAGTGATGATTTTATTGTCTTTCAACTCTTTTTTGGAGCCAATGGCGTACCAAGCGGTATTAGCCGTAGTAAGCGCTTCGTCTTGCTGGCTGATCTTGGTTTGCTGTTGCGCGTTTTTAGCCGAAAGGTCTTCCACGTTTTTACCAAGGTCGCTCACAGTGGTGTTTAGCGTGTTTATCAGCGAGTCTTTTTGATGTACTTGTGCTTGCAGCGCGGCAACTTTCGCGGATTCTTCTTCGAGTGATTTAGTCAACTGCGCCAAGGTTTTTTCCACGTCCGCTAATTTGAACGAACTTCGTTTTAGCCTCGAACGTAAATTGTTCAATTCTTCCCGGTTAGTTTTTATCATTTCGTTCAAATACGCCATATCTTCCGTTACTTTTTTGCGTACGTCTTCAGGCGTGTTTTCGCTTAGCGGTTGCACGGATATGGTATTTTGAAGTCCTTTGATTTTATCGATATTTTCTTGTACTTCATTCATCGCTGAGAAATAATCATTTACCTCTGCCTCCAATTTGGCTTTGGCTTCTACGAGGGAATCGTTTTGCTGTTTCAAACGGTCGGATTCGCCACTATTCTTAAAATTACAAGAAGAAAGCATCAGCACAACAGCAACCAAAAATAAAATATGTTTTTTCATTGAAATTAAAATTTTTATATGTATTTGACAATATTTTTACTTTAAAAATCTATTTTTCGCCACTTTGCAATATTTTAAAAATAAAGGTTCATAGTTCGTTTATCAAAAAAATAAAATCAAGATGAAATCGAAGATTTTCGCCCGAATGGGCGATATTTCCATAACCGTAGGCGATTTATTCACCTGCGGTAAGGCATCCATAGACGAAACTCCGCCCGTAGTGGCGGTACTTATTTCAAAATTAGTGCCGCCACTACGGGCGGAGATAAATGTGCTGATATACCGTAAGCTGCGCTCGTTCCTCGCTTACATACGGTTATGAAAATTCCGTCTTACAGGCGGAATCCAATTTAGTTGGATTAGTTATTTTTTGAATTTTACTTAACAAATTAATTGCTTGTATGTTTGTTAGGGCAATCAAACAACTTGCATCTGCAATTACAACTATATCAGGCGTTTGCAATGTCATTATTTAATTCTTCTATGGATGAACTAAATAAAGAAACTCCGTATTTGCCTAAGAGCTCAATAAATGCCCTTTTAGTTATGCCTACTATATCGGAAGCCTGACCGGCAGAAATAATCCCATCTTCATACATTTTTGCAGCAACATATACTGAAAAATCAAATGTTTTCAGATTTATACTTTCGGGTATATTTAACGTAATCTTATTCATTTATCCATTACTTTATTAGGTACAAAGGTAAGTTTATTCTTCAAATCCTGCAACAATTATCACAAATTCTCCTTTGGGCGGAACGTTTGTAAAATGAACCACTAATTCGCTCAATGTACCGCGAATAGTTTCCTCATAAAGTTTTGATATTTCACGAGATACAGAAGCTTTACGTTCATTGCCGAACGTTTCGGACAACTGTGTTAATGTTTTCAACACCCGAAACGGCGACTCGTAAAAAATCATCGTTCGTTCTTCTGTTTTTAAAGCGTTAAGTTTTGTCTGACGTCCTTTTTTCTGCGGCAGAAATCCTTCAAAACAAAATCGGTCATTCGGCAACCCCGACGCTACCAGCGCCGGAACAAAAGCCGTGGCGCCCGGCAAACACTCCACCTCTACCCCACTTTCCACGCAAGCGCGCACGAGTAGAAAACCGGGATCGGAAATGGCGGGCGTTCCGGCATCCGAAATCAACGCCACGGACTGACCGCTCTTAATTCGCTCTACCACTTGCTGGACAGTTTTATGCTCATTAAACTTGTGGTGAGAATGCATTGGGGTTTTTATATCAAAATGCTTGAGCAGCACGCCGCTGGTTCGCGTATCTTCCGCCAAAATCAAATCCACGCTTTTCAGCACATTTACAGCTCTGAAAGTCATGTCTTCCAAGTTTCCAATAGGCGTGGGAATGACGTATAGTTTCATTTTTTGAGTATTGGGTTCTGAGTATGGAGTATTTTTAGGCTCAAAACTCGGAATTATTTACAAAAATCTTCTTCTTACCATTTGCAAAAAATCTTCGGCATGCGGATTGTCTTTTTCCCAGCCGAATTTATTGTTTAGAAACGAGATGGCTTCCTCGTATTTAGCTAATTGGTTTAGATAAGCCAGTGTTTTGTTCATCACTTCTCCATTGCCTCTAAAAAGTTCCCGCTGAAAACGAAAACGGTCGCCAATGTTGATTGCTGAACGTAAATCATTTATTTTAACATTCTCATTGACAGAGTTTAACGTTTCTGCCGAGTTTTCTTCTAAAACTTCTTCCTGTTCCGTTTTTTCCGTTATGGGTTCAACGTGCGGTATTTCTTCTTCTACCTGCGCTGTTTCTACTATTATGGCTTCATTTTCCGTAGTATTTTCCTCCGAACGATCTTCTTCTGCATCTATTTTCTGGTGCATTATTTCTGTTTCCAAACGTGTTTCTGTCGGCGTTTCAGATAGCTTGTAATCGACAATGCTTTCTGTAAAATCCGGCGTTTCCTCTTCTTTTTCTTTAGGTTCATCCGTATGAGAATATAACACATCGGGATTAAGTTCTTCTCTCTCAGAAGAATGAATAGGGGGCGCGTCCGTTTGTTTTTCGGGAACTTGGGGCGCTTTTATGCCGGCTAATTCATCCAAATTTTGAAGAATGCTTTCCGCTTTTTGCCGCGCGAGCTGCAAAATAGGCGCAGGCATCGTGTTCATACCCTGAAAACCTTCTGTGAGAAGCGCTAACTCACGAATATCCTTATGGAGTAATACTACCAAAAAATCTTTGTTCATATCTTTTTCTTAAATATTAAAGTGGGATACAAGTATTTTTCCTATTTTTGTGAAATAAAATGTAAAGATACGCATTCGCTTGTTGAAAAAAAAGACAGTGATTCTAAAATTTTTCTAAATATAATGATTTACTCTGAAAAAAACAGTCCCGAACAATTACGCAGAGGAAGTTTGGAGGTAATTTGCGGCTCCATGTTCTCCGGCAAAACCGAAGAACTTATCCGCCGTCTGAAACGCGCCAAGTTTGCCAAACAGCGGGTAGAAATTTTTAAACCTAAAATTGACACTCGTTATTCCGAAGACGAAGTGGTGTCGCACGACAAGACGTCCATTACTTCCACACCGGTGGAATCTTCGGGCAGCATTCTGCTGATGTGCAGCGAAGTAGATGTGGTGGGCATTGATGAAGCGCAGTTTTTTGACGAAGGAATAGTGGACGTGTGCACCGCCCTTGCGGACCAAGGCATACGCGTTATTGTGGCGGGGCTGGATATGGATTTCAGGGGCAAACCTTTCGGTCCGATGCCCGCGTTGATGGCTGTGGCGGAAGATGTTTACAAGACCCACGCTATTTGTGTACGCTGCGGAGTATTGGCGTATGTTTCTCACCGATTGGTGCAGGAAGAAAAACAGGTGCTTTTAGGAGAAATGAACGAATATGAGCCCATTTGCAGGGATTGCTTTAACGCCGCTACGGAGAAACGGTTTAGTAAATAGTTAAATAGTTCTGAGTTTTAAGTTTTGAGTTTTGAGTTTGCCGGAAAGGCAACCCATCCACCAATCAAGTAATCAACCACTATGGAAACATTATTCAGTAAAAAACCGTACACTTTTGACAAGGTGGTAAGGATGATTATCGGTTTGGGCATTTTAGTTGTTTTATACTTGATTATAAGCAGATTGAGTAGTGTTTTATTACCATTTATTATTGGCTTTCTGATAGCATATTATCTAAATCCGATTGTGCTGTTTTTTCAGCATAAATTAAAAGTAAAAAGCCGCGGATTGGCTATCGCTTGCACCATGCTGCTTTTTTTATTGGTAATAGCCGGTATTATGTGGATTATTATTCCACAAATAATTAGTGAAACACAAAAAATGACCCTATTGGTAGCTAATTATACACAAAACATTAACCTCGGCACTTTTCTTCCCGCCTCTATGCAAGCGGAAATTAACGAGGTTATCGCTAAAATAAATATTAAAACTTTGATGAGTAACGAAACGTTTACGGGAACTTTGAAAGAAATTTTCCCTAAAATTTGGGCATTTATAAATGGCTCCATCAGTTTTTTGCTTAGTTTCGTAGCGGTTATTTTTGTTTTTGTTTATATGATTTTTATTTTGGTAGATTATGAAAGGCTTCGTTCCGGAATGTTCTTAATGGTACCCTTAAAATACCGCGCTATTACTCATGAAGTTTTTACCGATATGAAAAACGCGATGAACCAGTATTTTCGCGGACAAGGATTGGTAGCCCTGCTTACAGGCATTATTTTGATGATAGGATTCAGCATTATAAATTTGCCAATGGCTATTGTGATGGGCGCGCTTATAGGGGTGCTCAATATGGTACCTTACTTGCAGGGCGTAGGACTTATTCCGTGCGCTTTATTGGGTATTTTACAAGCGGCGGAAACCGGAAGAAACTTATGGTTGGTTTGGCTGAGCATATTGATAGTTTTTCTTATTGCCCAAGCCATACAAGATTACATTTTAGTACCACGCATTATGAAAAAAGTAACGGGGCTGCGTCCGGCGGTAGTGCTGCTTTCGCTCTCTATCTGGGGTTCGCTGATGGGAATTATCGGAATGATTATCGCTTTGCCGCTTACGGTGGTACTTCTGGCGTATTATAAACGCTTTATACTTCAGGAAAATGAGGAAGAAATGTCAGCAGAGCCGCTAACGGTTACCAAATCTGAAACCGTTATTGTTATTGAAAAAGAAAAAACTGATGAAAAGGCATAAAGGGTATGTTTTTTTTTCAAAAAATACTTTAGCATTTTCCTACAACACCTTTATTAAGTGAGGTCATCTTGACTTTTTATTTTTAAAGAAAAATCCAGCGGAATTTAATATCCGCCGGCATCGGGCAGGTTTGCAGCAAGTTTTAACCATAAATATTTGATCCGCCGGCTGGCGGAGTTGAACTTAAAAAAAAATGCATTTTTACTACCGCTCGAACCTGTTCGCTTGGCTTGCCTAGAAATATTCGGCTTTTTTGAAGCCAAAAACACAAAAATATAACATTCGCTAAAAATTCAAGACGACTTCTGTGATTTAACACATAGAGCGTATCGTTTTTTTAATTTTATTGCTAAAAAACACTTTATCGCCCTTAGTGATATTTATAGAATAAGACAAAGGCAGCATAATCCGGATGTTTTATTTATTTCATGTGTTTATAATTTTATTTTTTATGGTCACATGGAACACGCCATACAAACATTCCCTTGTGTGTCAAGAATATCTCTACATGGCTATTTAATATTTTTATACAAAAAACGTAATTCTCCTATTTTTTTGGTTTGAAGATTTAAGATAAAAATTTGTGAAATTGAAAAAAAAACAATATTTTCGAACTGAAATTCAAATAAAAATAAAATCTAAACGATTAAAATGAGATCTATATTAATTATAGAAGATGATTTAACTTTCAGCAAGATACTGCGGGCTTGGTTTTCAAGAAGAGGTTTTGAGGTAGATACTGCCGAGAATGGGTCTCAGGCAAGAAAAAAAACAACTGAAAATGTCCCTGAAGTGGTTATCTGTGACTTGCGGCTTCCGGGCGAAAATGGCATTTCGATACTTGAATGGATTAAAAAAGAATATCCTCAAATAGTAGTCATCATGATGACGGGATACGCTGATATACAGTCGGCAGTAACAGCCATGAAGCTGGGTGCCTTTGACTATATTCCCAAACCCTTTAATCCGGAAGAACTTTTTCTGAAAATAAACTCGGCTTTCACGCAGAAAATGGATAAAAGCCTGGAAGAAAAAAATAATGAAGATAAAAATACGGATTCTACGTATGTAAAAGGTACCTCTAAAACGGCTCAGAAGCTTTATGAGATGGTAGATTTAGTAGCCCCCACTAAAATGTCGGTACTTATCACGGGCGAAAGCGGCGTGGGAAAAGAGCACGTGGCGCGCTCCATCCATCAAAAAAGCGAAAGAGCGCTTGGACCATTTTTAGCGGTGGATTGCGGGGTTATTTCCAAAGAACTTGCCGCCAGCGACTTTTTCGGACATGTGAAAGGCGCTTTTACAGGCGCTATCGGCAATAAAACAGGGTATTTCACGCAAGCTAATCAGGGTACGCTTTTCTTGGACGAAATAGGGAATTTACCGCTTGACATTCAGGTGCAACTTCTACGCGTATTACAGGAAAAAAAGCTAAAGCCCGTAGGTTCGGAAAAAGAAATAGAAGTGGATGTAAGAATTATTACCGCCACTAACGAAGACATTCACTTCGCGGTGGATAACGGTTATTTCAGAAGCGACCTGTATCACCGAATCAGTGAGTTTATTATTGAAGTACCTTCATTAAAAAACAGTAAAGAGGATTTGCCGCTGTTTTTACATCATTTCTTGAAGGAAGCCAATACTTACCTGAACAAAAATATCGAAGGATTTTCGCCGGAAGCCCTAGAAATACTTACCAATTACAGTTGGCCCGGAAATATACGGGAATTGAAAAACATCATCAACCGTTTAACGCTCTTGTGTACGGACAAACTGATAACCCCCGACATTATTCCTGATTACTTTAAACTTCCGAAACACGATACTACGGAATCAACTCCATCGGATGAAGAGGAAGCGGAACGCATTGAAAACGCTTTAAAACTTTCAAGAAATAATTTAGCCAAAGCGGCCAATATATTGGGCATAGATACCAAGATATTGCATGAGAAAGTTAAAAAACATAGGATAAGCATATAGTTTACAGTTTACAGAAGATAAATTTTAACAGCCGGAACTTGAAACTTTATAAATAGAAACAATGAAGACAGGTTATTTTCATAACATAAAGGTAATCGTACTTGTAGGGTATGTTTTATTGTTTCTTTTGGCTTTTTTCGGTGGATATCAGGTGTATAGGCAATTGGTGAAATTTTCTAAAAATGACATTCCAAAGAATGAAAAAAAACAGCTGAACCTCATAAGCAATGCTTTGGTAGCGCTATATGAGACGGAAAGCATGCGTAAAGTGATGCTCTCTGATACTTACACCAATAATTCACTTGATTCATCCTATAACCGGTTAACCAAAGACATCCATTTTTACTTGGATTCTTTATACGCTTCGTCTAATGATTTGGTGCTTCACACAAGCTTAGACACGGTAAATGTTTTATTGAAAGAAAAAGAAATTAACCTTCAAAACATGAGGATGTTAATGGATTCCATAAGAAAACTACCGTATTCAAAACAAGTGCTCACCACGGTTCTTTCCAAAAAAGACATCAATGATATCTATGATATTTTCAACAAAAATCTTAGCCGGCAGGTAAATGATAGTTCCTTTTTCATTAAAAAGAAAAAAGGGTTTTTCGCAAAACTAAAAGATGTGTTTACTACTTCTCAGGATTCCACACAAATAGTTACCAAACAGAACATAAGAACATCGGATTCTACTTACAAAACCCCTCAAAAACTGTTGACAGATACCATTGTACAATATATAAACGATGTTAGTAAAAAAAGTGACAAAAAGAAGGCAGCTTATTTTGCTAAACTTTCCGTAAGGCAAAGCAAAATGCTTTATTACGACGCGCTACTAACCGAACAAATTCAGCGAATCCTGTATGAAATAGAAGCCAAGGAAAGAAAACACGTCAATGAATTGTCTCTACAACGCGAAAAAGCCATCCGTAAATCGTCACAAACAGTGGCATTTATAGCGTTAGCATCTTTACTAACCGTTGTTTTATTTGTATTTTTATCGTTGGGACTTATCAATAAAAGCCAAGAATATCGAAAAAAATTGGAAAAAAGCAAAAAATACGCCGAAGACCTGCTGAAAAGCCGTGAAAGACTTCTGTTAATGATTTCACACGATATTAAGTCGCCGCTTTCATCCATCATCGGACACATAGAACTGCTTTCCAAAGAAAATATGCCCCAAAAAGAAAAAAGCTACATCAATACGATGCGTAGCTCATCAGAACATATTTTGGAACTGGTTAACAAGCTGATGGATTATCATAAATTAGAACAAGGAAAATCGCAATTAAACATTCTAACCTTTAATCCACACGGATTAATGGAAGACATTTACAAGAGCTTTGTCCCTTCCGCGGCTGCAAAAAAACTAAAATTTACAGAAGAAAACAGATTGAACAATCAAGAAAATTTTGTAAGTGACCCCTTCACTATCAAACAGATAATCAACAATTTACTCTCTAACGCCATAAAATTCACCTTTTCCGGAAAAATCCACTTTACTTCTTCCATGGATAAAAATAACGTGCTTGAAGTATCGGTAAAAGATACGGGCGTCGGCATAAAATCGGAAGAACAGAATAGGATATTTGATGAATTTAGCCGTGTGGGTGACGCGTCAACGCTGCAAAACACGGAAGGGGCAGGATTGGGACTAGCCATCACTTACAAACTCGTAAAATTGCTTAACGGCGATATTCAGGTGCGCTCCGAATACGGCAAGGGTACGGAATTTACAGTAAAATTACCCCTTCAACCAGCTAAAAAATCACCAGACAAAGGAACAAAGGAAAATACGGCTGCTCAAACTATCTTAAAGAAAAATACTCGCATACTATTTGTGGACGATGACTTGGCAATGCTTAACGTGTATCATAAATTGTTTGAAAATGAAGGCGCGAATGTAACTTTGTGTTCCGACTCAAAGAAAGTCCTCTCACTACTGAAGCACAGCTTTTTCGATATCATTCTTACCGATATTCAGATGCCTTCTATGAACGGTTTTGAACTGGTACAAAAAATACGTGAAATGGATTCGGAACATTATAAGACCGTGCCTATCATAGCTCGCTCAGCGCGCACCGACATATCGGAAGAAAAATTCCGAGCGGCAGGATTCACTACTTTCCTACAAAAACCGTTACCTTTTAATATCTTGATACAGAAAGTTGCTGAGTTTACACGTGATGAGCCCGCAATTATACCATCCCTTATAAAAAGCGAGGTAAACTCCCCAAAAGGCATTCACTCGCTGATAGAATTTGTGGAAGATGACAAAGAAACGGCGCTGGATATTTTAACCGTATTTTTATCTGAAAATGAAATTAAAATAAACGAACTGAAAGAAGCTTTGGCTAACAACCATCCCGAACAACTGAAAAATACCGCTCATAAATTACTACCATTGATGCGAATGATTGGCGCAAAACGTATTGTGGAACTTGCTTTACAAATAGAAAACGGTGAAAAAAGCGCCGAAAAAGTGAATGAATTAATACGATTAATAGAAGAGAAAAACAAAGAAATAATCGCTTTTATTCAGAAAAAATATCCAGCATAAAAACCTAAAAATCGAAACTTGAAGCTTGAAACCTGAAACTTGAAATAAAAAACATACCATGCACAAAATTTTAGTAATTAACCCCGGCTCTACTTCCACTAAATTCGCCGTATTCGAAGACGATAAACAAGTAGCAGCCTACACGCTCCGACACAGCACGGAGGAAATCAGTCCATTTAAAACTGTAATTGACCAACTGGATTACCGCAACCAAATGATTACGGATTTTCTAAAAAAAGAAGGAATTGACGTATCGGAATTTTCCGCAATCATAGGTCGCGGCGGAATGCTTACACCCGTAGAATCAGGCGTTTATAACGTTAATGACGCAATGTTAGACGTATTAAAACGTTGTGTGGTAGGCGAACACGCCAGCAATCTCGGCGCTTTTTTGGCTAAAAAAATAGCCGCGGAAGCCGGAAGCCACTGCCGCGCGTTTATTGCTGATCCTGTAGCCGTAGATGAATTGAGCGATATAGCCCGCATAAGCGGTTTGCCCGAAATTCCTCGCCGATCCACGTTTCACGCGCTTAATCATAAAGCCATCGCGCGCCAGCATGCCCATGCCATAGGCCGACCGTATGAAGAATTAAACTTGGTAATAGCCCACATGGGTGGAGGAATAACAGTAGGCGCGCATGAAAAAGGAAGAGTAGTAGATGTAAACCAAGGATTAGACGGCTACGGACCCTTTTCGCCCGAACGTTCCGGTACACTTGACGCCCACGTATTAGTGAAGATGTGCTACAGCGGCAAATACACCGAAAGTGAAATCATGAAAAAATTGGCCGGGAAAGGCGGTATTACGGCGCATCTGGGCACTAATGACATGATGCAATTGGAAAAAAGGTTGGCGGAAGGCGATGAAAAAGCCACCCTGATTGTAAGCGCTATGGCATACACCATTGCCAAAGAAATCGCATCCCTTTTTGCCGTATTCAAAGGTAAAACGGATGGCGTTTTACTTACAGGTGGCATCGCCTACTTTAAGTATGTAGTAAACGAAATCAAAGCCCGCATACAACCTTATGTACCCGTGTACGTGTACCCGGGTGAAGACGAGCTTCGCTCGCTGGCGCTGAGCGCGCTAAGAGCGCTCAATGGAGAGGCAGTTAAGGAGTTTGAAGAAAAAAGGTGATTGGTAAGGAGATTAAAAGTTAAAATAAAAACAATATCGTTTTTACTTTAAAATTAAATTCAATCTTTATAAATTAAGCATGCCGTCAATAGAATTTGAAAATATAAGTAAGCAATACCGCTTAGGTTTAGTATCTACCCGCACACTCAGTCACGACCTGAACCGCTGGTGGAAGATGAATATTTTGGGCAAAGATGATCCTTATCTGAAAATCGGGGAAATAAACGACCGTGCTCATAAAGGTGAAAGCGACTATGTGTGGGCGCTGAAAGACATTAATTTTAAAGTAGAACAAGGCGATGTATTAGGAATTATAGGAAAAAATGGCGCCGGGAAATCTACCCTGCTGAAAATCCTCTCCAAAGTAACCACGCCCAGCACCGGCACCATTAAAGCCCGCGGACGCATAGCTTCTTTGTTGGAAGTAGGTACAGGTTTTCATCCCGAAATGACAGGGCGCGAAAACATCTACATGAACGGCGCCATTATGGGTATGACAAAAGCGGAAATCACCCGCCGCTTCGACGAGATTGTTCATTTCTCAGGCGTAGAACGTTATATCGACACCCCTGCCAAACGTTATTCCTCCGGTATGACAGTTCGTCTGGGTTTTGCCATTGCTGCCCACCTCGAACCCGAAATACTTGTTGTTGACGAAGTACTTGCCGTAGGCGATGCCGAATTCCAAAAAAAAGCCATAGGCAAAATGCAGGATGTCTCCAAAGGCGAGGGGAGAACGGTGCTGTTTGTGAGTCATAATATGGCAAGTATAAAATTGCTTTGTAATAAAGGAATTTTATTGTCAAATGGAACAATTACAAGAAACGGAGAAATAAATGAAGTGGTATCGGACTACTTGGACATAAATATTGGAGAATATAAAGACTTCCTGAATAGTATTACTTATAAAGCAACTTATATTGATATTAATAAACTGGAAATAAACAGTTGTTCTGTAAATCCAGTGCAACTTGATTCAAGAAAGCACTCTATAACAATACGTATTGAAGGTATTCTTAAATCAAGTCAAATGTTGGCACTTGAGTTGAGAATATTTGATAAAAATCAGATCCCTTTGGCTTTTTACAGTCCATTTCATTATTCAGGTGTTACTCCTATATTTAAAGAGGGGAAGTTTGAATTGAACCATACCATTGTATTACCTCAGGAGATGAATAAGGGAATTTATTATGCCAGTTTACACTTGACAAACCCAGGTGTTTCATATCATTTGTCATTAGAGAACTCTATTTTATTGGATGTGGAAGGGTTTCCAACTCAAACTGGTCATGTTTTTGAATATAATAAGGGTGCAGGTTTTATTTTTTTAAAATAGTTATGCAGAAAATACTAATTACATATGGAACCAGCGATTATAAAGATTCGCTTTTAAGAATTGAAAAAGAAGCTAAGCGATTAAATATATTTGATAAAATAATTTTATATCAACCATCAGATTTGCCTGATTTTATAAAAGCAAATCCTTTGATGGCATATAAAAGAGGTGGTGGATATTGGGTGTGGAAACCTTATATTATATGGAAAACATTGCAGGACTATATAGATGCGATTGTAGTGTATGTAGATGGGGGATGTGTTTTACAAGAGTCACCTGATTGGAACTATTATTTTGATAAAATCACTAGTTATGAAACTATTGTATTCAATTATAGAAGTGATTTTGACTATAATTGGATAAATTCGTATAAGTGTAACAGCCCAGAAATTCATTATTGGACAAAGAAGAATACATTATTATACTTTGATCGGCTTTTTCAAAATAAAGAATGGAGAAACTATAATAAAATTTGGGGTGGATTTATTATCACTAAAGGGAATGAAAATAAATTGGTTAATCAATGGTTGTCAATATCATTAATGTGTCCCGAACTTGTTTGTGATCCTTTTGGCATTGAATTAAATGATCAAGAATTGACATATGTTCAACATCGTCATGATCAAAGCTTGATAACACCTTTAGCCTATTTTTTTGCTAAAACAAATGAAGTTTTAATTCTTCCTGAAAGAAGTGAATCAGAACGTGATCTTGCTGCGGTAGGTGCAAAAAGAATAAAATATGTGCCAAAGGTAACAGTCAAAACCAAATTGATAAAATCAATAAAGTTTGTTATTGGTGAGAAGGTATATAAAACTCTTCATTTTTATAAGTAAATCAGTTTATGAAACTCTCCATCATCACCATTAACCGCAACAACGCCGTAGGCTTGCGCAAAACCATCGAAAGTGTAGTGAGCCAAACTTATACTGATTTTGAATATATTATTATCGATGGTGCAAGTACCGACGAAAGTATAGAAGTAATTAAAGAGTATGCCGATAGAATTACCTATTGGGTAAGCGAACCTGATAATGGTATTTACAACGCCATGAATAAAGGAATTTTGAAGGCAAATGGAGAGTATTTGTTGTTTTTAAATTCGGGGGATTGGTTGGTTGATGAGCAGGTTGTAAGTAATTTTTGTAATTGTAACTTAAATCAGGATATCGTTTGTGGAAATATTTATTTGATTGAGAATGGAGAAATAAAATTAGCAAAATCTCCTGAAAAAGAAAAGTTAGATTTCAATTACTTATTTCATGGATCACTTTTACATCCTGCTTCTTTTATTCGAAAAGAACTGTTCATTAAATACGGTTTTTATAATGAAGAATACAAGATTATTGCTGATTGGGAATTCTTTCTAAGAGTGATTTTGATTCAAAAGGTTTCTTACGAGCATTTTGAAAGAATTATCTCGAATTTTCCTGTTGATGGAATAAGTTCTTTTAGAGAACACGAAGAGCTAATAATAAATGCTAGGAACGAGGTAATATTAAGTTATGTTCCAGAAGCTTTTTATTTGTCTTATAAAAAAAATAATAAAGAATTAGCATTACTTAGAAAAGTAAATGAAGAGTATTCGAACTTAAAAAATGGGAGATTCAAATTATTGGTTAATGTTTTATTGTGGATTAAGAACTTTAAAAAATGAAATATAAAATTGCACTAATATCAGCTTTTATTGGAGCACCCGGGAAGTCTGAATTAAAAATAACTCCGGAATGTCAGCAGGAGTTAAAAGATTACGGAGTTGATGTGTATTTATTTAATAATGCTAATAAGAGCACGTTGGAACAATACTACACACCTTCTATCGAGAATCCTAATCCAGCTAAAAGTCATATAGAAACTATGCTGGATAATATCCGGTTCAAACAATCTGTTTTTCCATCAGAAGAAGCGAATTACAACAGGTTGTTGGCTAAATTACCCAGAATGCAGTTTTATAAGTTCATACCCAATGATTATGATTATTACGTGTGGTGTGACTCTAAGTTTACTTTATGTAGTCATTGGTTAGATTATGTTTTGTTTTTAATTGAAAGATATAAAGAATATGATTTTTTGGTATCCGAACATAGTGAACGTTCGAGCATAAAAGATGAATTAGATTATATGATTTATTACATGAAAAAATATAATTCTGAAAATTTGTGTTCGAAATACAATATGGCAGAGATGCACCACCAGGTAAGAACTTATCTGAAAGACAGAAAATTTAAGGACAATAAATTGTTCGAAACCGGTTTTCTTGTTTTTTCAAAGAATATTTTGAAACAAAAAGAATTTCTAGATGATTGGTATGGACATAATTACTTTTTTACTATTCAAGACCAATTAAGTTTACCATACTTATGTTTCAAACATAACATAAAATTTTATCCCGTTAAACAGCGGATTTATGATATGCCTTTTACAATGTATGACTATTATTCTTGATTATATCTTGATTTATTTTAGGTTTCTATAAGTAAACATGCAATAAATATTCAAATAAATGGATGATTTTTCATATGTTACAATAATTAGCACTGACAGTTATTTAATAGGTGCATTAGCGCTTTATAAATCATTAAAAAGAGTAAAGAGTAAATATCCACTTACCATTCTTTTATCTAAAAATATTGATAAAAGTATTGATATTATCCTCCGACAAAAGGATATTAATTGTATTAGATTAACGGATACTATCGAAGTAACCAAAAACAATAAAGATCCGGAATACCTTCATTGGAGTAATACGTTTGACAAATTATTTATTTTTGAATTAATCCAGTTTAAGAAAATTGTTTTTTTAGACAGTGATATGATGATTGTGAATAATATCGATCATTTGTTTGAAATGAAACATATGTCAGCAGTTGTGTCCGACAAAATTAATGACGCAACTTGTTGTGAATTAAATTCTGGTTTGATAGTGATAGAACCTCAAATCGGGATTCTAAACCAAATGCAAGGATTAATTCAAGATATTTCATTAAAATATAAAAATTTTGGAGATCAAGATATTATTAGATTATATTTTCACGATTGGAAAAATAAAAGAGAATTAAAATTAGACAATGGCTATAATATATATTATCCAGATATTGACACTTTCATTCAACAAGGATATAGTTTAAGCGGTGGTAAGAAAATTTATGTTATTCATTTTGTTGGAGCAAAAAAACCATGGAATTTTTCAATTAGAAAAATATATAGAACATTAAAGTACTTTAATAAATACTTTTTATTGAAATACCTTTATTTCTTATATATTCAAAAAATCCGTCTTTTCTTAGCCAAAATATCTAACTAACGAAGAATGAATGATAAAGTAAAAGTTTATGCTATTATAGTTACTTATAACGGAATGTTTTGGTATGACCGTTGTTTTGGCAGTTTGCGCCAATCGGAAATTCCTGTTCAGGTTGTTGTGGTAGATAATGCATCAACCGACGATACCGTGGAATATATTCGTACCCATTTCCCGGAAGTACATCTGATAGCATCGGATGTTAATCTGGGTTTCGGACAAGGTAATAACAAAGGAATACGATATGCATTAGATAACGATGCCGACTATGTGTTTTTATTAAATCAGGATGCCTGGATAGAGCCTGATACTATTAAAACATTAATAGAAGCTCACATTAAAAATCCTGTATATGGGATATTGAGCCCAATGCATTTAAATGCAGATAAATCAGCAATTGAGCAAGGAATGATCGTTTTTCTTACTTTACCAGAACACACACCGAATGAAATAATAAGTGACTTCTATTTAGGACTTAAGAAAGAAGTATATGATACTAATTACGTATTAGCGGCTGCATGGTTACTCCCCATTAAAACAATTGATAGCGTGGGTGGTTTTGATCCGCTTTTTTTTCATTACGGCGAGGATGATAATTATCTGAGCAGAGTATTATATCATGGATTCAAGGTTGGAATTGTACCAAAAGTAACAATCTGCCACGATGCAAGAAAACTCTATAAAAGAGAAAAGAATCAGATGGTAACATTTGATAAATGGATTTTGCAACGAAGTACTGATTTGCGCTATCCTGATAATCATATCGACACCATGATAAAAGAGTATGTTAAACTTGCAATCGTAAAGGCATTGACTTTGCATTGGGCAACTTTCAGGGAAAACTACCGGAATGCAATGATTCTGATTTGGAACAAAATGAAAATTATGAAAAGTCGTGAGCTAAATAAGAAAAAAGGGAGAACATGGTTATAATATAATCCATCAATAATTATGATTAGAAAAGTATTAATTCTTATTCGCCGCTTATTATCTCCATTCTTCAAAGATAGAGAACAGGTCTCTTTGCACTTTGATAAATCAGGTCAGGAAGCTTCCGATTATATTAGGGAACTATTGCAGAGTGATAAACCAGTAATGATTTGTCGGTTTGGTGCAACTGAGTTGGAGGCAATTGAAGATTATACATATAAAATCTCTTTTAGTAATGCATTGAAATTTATTACAAAAAAAATAGATAGAATTGGTTATAGCAAAAGTACTATTCGTTATATGAATCAATATGCCGGTTTCTTTCCATCAAATAAAAAAAATCTTAATCGGTTTTCGCAAGACATGATTGATTTGATGCCTTCTGTTGATGTGTTAGGATCTTGGCGTTTGGGGGAAATTACTTTTTCTTCAGAATTATTCAGCGCAATTAAAGTTCCTTTAGGTGATTTAGAACCCTATTTTCATCAGAATCCCTGGAGTGACATTTTAGAAGGGAAAAAAGTATTAATAGTTCATCCTTTCGAAGAATCAATTCGTGAACAATATGAAAAACGAGACTTGATATTTAAAGATAACCGTGTGCTACCATCTTTTCAATTAGGTATATTAAGGTCGGTTTATATGTCGTTAGCTTCATATAATCAAGACTTTGAAACCTGGTTTGATGCACTGGAATACATGAAGCGAGAAATTGATAAACGCGATTTCGATATTGCCATTATTGGTTGTGGAGCTTATGGTTTTCCGTTGGCAGCCTATGTGAAATCGATCGGTAAAAAAGCTGTCCATTTAGGTGGAGCAACTCAAATGCTTTTTGGCATAAAATCCAAATCGTGGGAAGACGACTCACGTTTTCATTATTTATTAAATGAACATTGGGTACGTCCGAAAGAAACAGAGCGCCCTGCAAATTATAAGCAGGTTGAAGGAGGACGATACTGGTAAAATATTACGTTGATCATGGATAAAACATTCACTACCCCCATTCTATTAATTACCTTTAATCGCCCTAAACATACTCGTAGGGTTTGGGAGGCAATTAAAAAGCAACTTCCTAAATACGTGTATGTTTTTCAGGATGGACCACGTGAGGGGAATGAAACTGACAAAGAGAAATGTAGTGCTGTTCGGGCCATTTTTGATGAACCGCTTGATTGGGATTGTGAAATAAAAACTTTTTATTCAGATGTAAACCTGGGTTGTGGCAAAGGACCGGTAACTGGAATTTCATGGTTTTTTGAAAATGTAGAAGCAGGTCTGATTTTTGAAGACGATGCTGTTCCGCATAACGATTTTTTTGAATATTCAGCTCAACTGTTAGAGAAGTATTCTAATCAGAAAGATATAAGGGCTATTGGCAGTATGAAAATTGATAGGAGGCAATATGGTGATTGCTCTTATTACTTTTCTATGATGAATAGAAATCTTTGCGCATGGGCTACATGGAGAAGGGCTTGGGAAGATTTTGATTATTATTTAGAAAATGTATCAATAAAAGATCTTCGTAAATCGCTGAGAAAGTACAGTGCTGGTTCTAAAGAAATTTTATACTGGAGTGAAAGGTTACAGGAAATACATTCAGACCGATTAAATGAATCGAGCTGGGATATTCAGTTTTTGATTTCTATTTGGCTCAATATGGGAGTTGGAATCTGTCCTAATGTCAATCTCTCCTCCAATATAGGTTTTGATAGCGAAGGTACACACACAACAAATTTAGATAACCCGGCTGCCAATTTGGAAACACACCCGATATTACCATTAACTCATCCAACAAAAATAAAAATAAACAGACTTTCAGATTTGAACTATGATAAACTTTATTTTCAGCCTTTTGAATATGGTTGGTCAGGAATACAAAGATTTCCGTTTCGTATTAATAGAAGACTAAAGTTGTTGTTAGAAAAAAAAGGAAGTTGGTTTAAATAGTATTTTATGAAAAAAAACCTCGTTTATCTATTGAAAGCGATTTTCAATAAGTTTTTTCTCATTTTGTTTTCAACGGATGATTTTCCGAAAACAAAGTACGGAAATTTAACTATGAATAAGAATGTATTATTCGAATGTCATTTGTCTGAAGCTGCCAAATTAACCTCTCCTTATGATTTACGACAAGTAAAAGTAGATGATTATTCATATATTTCCAGAAATAGTTATGTAAAAAATACTGATATAGGAAAATTCTGTTCTATAGGTCCGAATTTTTGTTGCGGTTTAGGCATTCATCCAACAAATGGAATAAGTACATCACCTATGTTTTATTCCACGTTAAAGCAAAACGGATTTTCGCTCACAGAAGTAGACAAGGTGGTGGAATCAAAACAAATAATTATTGAGAACGACGTATTTATCGGAGCAAATGTGACAGTTATAGATGGAGTTAAAATTGGCAATGGGGCGATAATTGGAGCAGGTGCAGTTGTAACAAAAGATATTCCTCCTTATGCTATTGCTGTTGGGGTACCTGCCAGAGTTGTAAAGTATCGGTTTGAGAAAGATCAAATTGAAAAGTTGCAAAAAGTGGAATGGTGGAATTTTGATCAAACAAGACTAAGAGAAATAGAAGGATTATTTTTTGATTTAAACATATTTATTGAGAAGTACTCAAAATGAACCTCACCATTATCACCATTAATTACAACAACGCTTCCGGCCTTCAAAAAACGGTAGAAAGTGTATTGGCTCAGTCGACACAGGATTTTGAATATATTGTGGTAGATGGAGGCAGCACTGATGGGAGCGTGGATTATCTTATAGCTCAAAACTCAGAACTCAGAACTCAAAACTTCAGCTTTATATCAGAGAAAGACAAGGGTATCTACAACGCCATGAACAAAGGTATCCGAATGGCAAAAGGTGATTATGTACAGTTTCTAAATTCAGGTGATTGGTACGTGGATAATGACGTGGTGAAAAAAGTTCTAAATTCATTGCCGGAATGCGATATTTTTGTAGGAAACGTCATTAGTATACGTCCTGATGGCAAAAAAAGATATAATAAAAACGAAAAAAATGTGAGTTTGCTTACCTTCTATCGCAGTACCATACAACACACATCCGCGTTTATACGTAAATCCCTTTTTGAGCGATACGGACTATACGATGAAACGCTCAGAATAGTATCTGACTGGAAATGGTATTTACAAGTAGCAGGATTAAATAAAGCCGATGTACAATTTACTGATTTATATATTACCTATTTTGACACCACAGGCATAAGTAGCACTCAACTGAATTTGGATAAAACCGAGCGAAGAAAAGTATTGGAAGAACTAATACCAAAGCCTATACTTGCAGACTATGACAAATATCATTTTTACATTGAACAGATTCAAAGATTGAAGCGATATCCGGCCATTTATAAAATAGTATGGTTTATAGAACGTGTATTGTTCAAATATGAAAAAGCGATGTTAAAAAAAAGTTGGAAATAAAAATTTGATAAGAATATGTTTTCCATTATCATTCCCCTTTATAACAAAGCGCCATACATAGAAAAAGCGCTACGTTCAGTGTTATTTCAAACATACAAGGAGTTTGAAATTATTATAATGGATGATGGCAGTAAAGATAATAGTTATGAGATAGCCAAAAGTGTGTTATTAGAAACTTCAAACTACAAACTGCAAACTCAACCTAACCAAGGAGTTTCTACTGCACGCAACAATGCTGTAAAACTCGCTAAATATCCGTATATTTGTTTTTTGGATGCGGATGATTGGTGGGCGCCTACGTTTTTAGAAGAGATAAAAGCATTGATTGAGCAGTTTCCTAATGCAGGAATCTATGGTAGTGGTTATTACATAGTAAAAAATGGTATAAATAGGGAAGCCCCCATTGGTGTGGACATTAATTTTGAACGAGGAGAAATAAACTACTGTCAAGTATATGCTAAGACACTCTGTATGCCTCTTTGGACAGGTGCTGTGTGTCTATCGAAAAAGAATTTTGAAGAAGAAGAGGGATTTAAGCCAAAACTTAAATTGGGTGAAGATTTTGACCTATGGATACGAATAGCCATGAAATATCCCGTAGTTTTTTTAAACAAGCCACTTGCTTATTATAATCAAGATGTAGAAATAAAAAATAGAGCTGTAAGCAAAAAATTATATCTTCCACAAGAACACATGCTATTTAGCAATTACGGCGAATGGATGGATAATGATGATTTTCGGTTTTTATTTGAACGGTTGGCGTTATACTCACTTCTACCCTATTATTTAAATAACTTAAATGAAAAGGAAACAAAAAAAATTTTTGAGAGTATTGACTTTAAAAAACACGAATCAAAATACTATTGGTATTATAAAAAAATTCCTAAAAATGTATTGGAAATATATTTTTTTATAATGAGATACGCTTCACTAATAAAACAAATTATTCTAAAAAATTTCAACTTAAAACGTAAAGCATGAAACAAACAGTAGTAACCATTAATCCTTTAATGGATTTTGACTATTCTTCTTTCTATATTTATGGGTTAATCAAGCTATTCGGAAAAAAGAATATTCGTTTTGTTAAAAGTACATTTAAATTTGCCAATACATTTGGAGCTTTGTCTTTCATTATACAGCAAGGTGACACCACCACTAAATATGTGATAAGTTACAACGATTCTTATGAAATAAATGAAGAATATTACAAATGGTGTGACGTATATGGAAGCGTAAACGCTAATATCAAATTGACACCGGAAAAATATCATAAAAAACTTGTTTCTTTGGCGCCGAGTTATTCTATTAATGAATGGAATGTTATGGAATTATCTTACTTAACGTTTAAAAATTTTTGGAAAGTCTATGGCTTGGTAAATCCCAGAAAATACATTGGCAGATATAAAAAAGTATTAATAAATACTTCAGCTTATAAGGAGTTTATAAATGAAAATATAAAAACAAAGGATAACTATATTTTTCATCTAAGTTCACTATGGTACAATGATGAGTGGAACAAAAATGATGAAGGTGTAAATTTGGCAAGAGCCAACTTTATTAGAGCATGTAAATCAATAAAGGAGTTAGAGTTTGATGGATGTTTATTGCCTGAGAATAAAAGTTCAATAGACACCTTTAAGGATTGCTTGTACCATAAAAGATTATCCATGAATGAATGAATGAATGAATGAATGGATATTAAGAACTAAAAGATCAACGATGGTTTTTAATACCCCTGCATTTTGGAATTGTCACGGTTGGAAATTAGGACAATACTTATCCATGGGAAAAGCCATCATTTCCACTTCTTTGTCTAATGTGATTTACCTGCGCCGTTAGTGCATGGTCAAAATATACATTTGGTGGAAAATAATGAGGCGGAAATAAAAAAAGCGATTATGATGCTTCTAAAAAACCATGAATACAGAAAAAAATTAGAAGAAGGCGCTAAAAACTATTGGGAAGAATATGGTACACCTCAAAAATCATTAGCATTGTTAGGAATAAAATAAAACTTAACATTTTATACATGAAAAAACTTCTACTCGTTTTCGGTACTCGCCCCGAAGCTATAAAAATGGCGCCGCTAGTAAACGAATTCAAGAAATATCCGTCAAAATTTCACGTACAAGTATGTGTTACCGCGCAGCATAGGGAAATGTTGGACCAAGTGCTTCGTTTGTTTGAAATTACACCGGATTACGATCTAAACATTATGCAGTCCAGACAAGATTTGTACGACATAACTTCACGCGTATTGCTCGGTATGCGGAAAGTATTGGAAGAGGTTAATCCTCATGTAGTTTTTGTACATGGTGATACCGCCACTTCTACCGCAGCCGCATTGGCAGCTTTTTACAAGCAGATACCCGTTGCGCATATTGAAGCCGGACTCCGTACACACAACATATACAGTCCTTGGCCCGAAGAAATTAACCGACAAATCACAGCACGCTTAGCCACTTTTCACTTCGCTCCTACTCCATTGGCTAAAAATAATTTACTGCAAGAAAATGTCTCAAAGGAAAAAATCAGCGTAACCGGAAATACCGTTATTGATGCATTACGTTGGGTTTTTGAGAAAACAAAAACCGATAAAACTTTGCAAAAATCAATAAATGAAACATTGATAAACAATGGATTATCAGAAGAAATTATAAACTCAAAATTCATATTGATTACAGGGCATAGAAGAGAAAATTTTGGCACAGGATTTATCAATATCTGTAAAGCCATAAAAAAATTATCAGAAAAATACCCTACCGTTAATTTTATTTATCCGATGCACCTTAATCCCAATGTACGTAAACCAATAGAAGAAGTATTTGGAAGCTTTAAAGTAACTTCAAAATCCAAACTTCAAACTCGGAACTATTTTTTTATAGAACCACTTGATTATTTGCCTTTTGTATATCTAATGAGCAAGTCATACCTACTTTTAACGGATAGCGGTGGTATACAAGAAGAAGCGCCGGGTTTAGGCAAACCCGTTTTAGTTATGCGCAATACTACAGAACGTCCTGAGGCTTTAGAAGCGGGCACTGTGAAATTAGTGGGCACAGATATAAAAAAAATAGAAGAAAGTGTATCGGTATTACTTGAAAATAAAACCGTATATTTGTCTATGGCAAAAGCACAAAACCCCTATGGCGATGGCAAAGCAAGCGGAAGGATAGTAGATTTCTTTAAGTAATAATAGGTTTGTAAGCTCTAAGAACTAAATATATAAACCAATGTTCCAATGATACCGAAAACAATACACTACTGCTGGTTTGGCAGAGGAAAAATGCCTGAATTAGCAATTAAATGCATTAAATCCTGGAAAAAGTATTTACCCGACTATCAACTAAAACTTTGGAATGAAGATAATTTTGATATAAACATAAATCAATATGTAAAAGAAGCTTATCAAGCCCGTAAATTTGCTTTTGTAACTGATTATGTGCGTCTTTACACGCTTTATACGGAAGGGGGAATTTACATGGATACCGATGTGGAAATAATCAAACCACTGGATAATTTACTACATCTTTCTGCATTTTCCGGATACGAGAGCAATAAATACGATAACTTTCCCACAGGATTAATGGCGAGTTCCAAAGGTGGAGTTTGGGTAAAAGAGCAGTTAGATTATTACACCGATATACATTTCATAAAAGAAGACGGCTCGTATGATATGACCACCAATACTCAGACTATATCTAGTATCATGATAGCAAACGGGTTTGAATTAAATGGAACATACCAAATCTATAAAAACGATATGCACTGTTTCCCGAAAGATTATTTTTGCCCAAAGACGAGTACAGGCATATTAAAACTTACGAAAAACACTTATTGTATTCATCATTTTGCAGGTTCGTGGCAAGAACTGAGCGCAATGAATAAAATAAAAAAATTTGTTACTAAAAAAATATTGGGTGTATTTCTTACAGATAAATTAATATTATTAAAAAGAAAAATAAGAAGAAACAAAAGATAAATGCTACAATATTTCCCCAAACACTTTACCAATAAAGCCATCACATTATACTTTATCACGTTATTGATAGTAACTATGGTGTTTTTCCAGTATTCCATGAATGCTCTGATGTTTATTTTAGGCATTTTGGAAGTAGTGGCTTTTTTTTATTTCTCTAATTTACTTACGAAAAAATGGAGTAATATCTCTGCAAAAGCTTTTACGAAAAAGCTATTTCTCACAAGTTTTGTAATACGCGTAGCTTGGGTAATTTTCAGTTATTTTTTATATACACAATTAACTGGTCAACCTTTTGAGTTTGAAGCTGCTGATTCTCTAACATATCATTCTATGGCTACTGATTTAGCCGAAAAGGGGTTTTCAGAGTTTGGAAATATATTTTCAAATTGGGACCTTAGCGACCGGGGTTATGGCACTTATTTAGGCCTTGTTTACATCGTTTTCGGGAAAAGTATTTTTATAGCTCGGGTTATCAAAGCGCTGCTGGGCGCTTTTACGGTGTTGCTTATTTATAAGTTAGCTACTCGTAATTTAGGGGAAAATACCGGAAGAATAGCCGCTATACTTACCATGCTGATGCCTAACTTGATTTTTTATTGTGGATTACACTTAAAAGAGGTAGAAATGGTTTTTATTTCAGTTGCCTTTATTGAAAGAGCAGATTACACGCTTCGTTCAAAAATAAATTTCACAAATATTTTTATTGTACTTTTGTTGGCTGCAATAATGTTTACGTTCCGCACAGCCTTAGGTATAACAGCCCTTTTTTCATTAGTTACCGCCTTACTTTTTTCACGAGACAAATTATTAGGTTTTGGACAACGATTTATTATTGGGGTATGGGTAGTAATAGCAATCGCCTTTTTTGCAGGTGGAAAAATATCTACAGAAATAGAGCAATTATGGCAAAAGCGAGATGTAAACCAAAAGAGCTCTATGGAATGGCGGGCACAACGTGAAGGAGGAAACAAATTTGCAGATAAAGCCTCCACACTTATATTTGCGCCCGCTATTTTTATTATTCCCATTCCCACCATGGTCAATATTGAAACACAACAAAACCAGCAACTTATCCACGGTGGAAATTTCGACAAAGACATTTTAGCTTTTTTCTTGATATTTGGGTTTGTTTATATTCTGATAAACAGAAAATGGCGTAATTTTACTTTAATTGGCGCTTTTATGTTAGGGTATTTGGCAATTATAGCTATGAGTGCATTCGCGCAATCTGAACGTTTCCATCAGCCCGCCCTGCCTTTTTATTTAATGTTTGCCGCTTATGGTATAAGTAATATTACAAACAAAGAAAAAAAATACTTTAACGCGTACCTTGTTCTTTTACTTTTTATAGTTTTAGCGTGGAACTGGTTCAAACTCGCCGGAAGAGGATTGGTGTAAAACAGTTTGCAGTTTATACTTAGACTTTTAAATTAGAATAAAAAGAACACGATAAATAAGCATCAAGCAAAAAATAGTTTAATTTAGTTTTATTCTAAACACATAGAGACATAGATTTTTATTTAATAGGTTTCATAGTTCAGTATTTAAATGAAAATATTAATTGTTTGTAGTAAAAATTCGGGCAAAATTGCTCCATTTATCACTGAGCAAGTCAATGCGCTTGGTGAACAGGGGATAAAAACAGACTACTTTACTATTGAACAAAAAGGATGGAAAGGTTATTTGAACAGCAGGACGCTGTTACTTAGAAAAATAAAAGAATTTCAGCCGGACATTATTCACGCGCACTACGGACTGTCCGGACTTTTAGCAAATACGCAAAGAAAAATTCCGGTAATCACCACCTATCACGGAAGCGATATTAACGATAATACCGTATTTAGATTTTCAAAAGTTAGTATAATTTTATCGGTACATAACATATTTGTATCTCAAAAAAACATCGATAAAGCAAGAGTGAAAAAAAAAATTTCATTGATTCCCTGTGGTGTAAACACGGCGTTTTTTTATCCACAGGATAAAAAGGCATGTAGAGCAAAATTGAATTTGGATACCGATAAAAAATACGTACTCTTCGCAGGCGCTTTTGATAACAACGTAAAAAATCCCTTCCTCGCCAAATCAGCCGTATCAAAGTTAGACAATGTAGAATTATTAGAGCTGAAAGGTTACTCCAGAGAAGAAGTGGTTTGGCTGATAAACGCGGTAGATGTATGTTTAATGACCAGTCACACCGAAGGTTCGCCACAATTCATTAAAGAAGCAATGGCATGTAGTTGTCCTATTGTTTCGGTAGATGTTGGAGACGTAAAAGAGGTAATAGCAAATACAAAACAATGTTATGTTTGTGAAAGTTATGACGCTATTGAGATCTCCGAAAAGTTGAGACTTGTATTCAATTCAAAAGAAAGAACGAATGGTACAGAAAGGATTAGTAAACTTAAATTAGATACCAAAAATATAGCTAAAAAAATAGTGGAAATTTACAGTCTAATTTTAAAAAAAAGTAAGTGATTAAAATAAACTACCAGAAAATAGACCATATAGCTTGGGAAAAGTTAGTTACAACATCTTCCACCGCTTCCTTTTTCCAAACCCAAGAGTGTTATGATTTTTATAAGTCATTGTCTTTTTTAGAGCCTTTTTTAATGGGTGTTTCTGAAAATGATGAACTGAAAGGTGTTGTTTGCGGTTACATTACATCCGAAGGCGGAAAAATAAAACAGTTTTTCAGCCGCCGCGCCATTGTGCCCGGAGGCGCATTATTAGCAAGCGATATAAGCAATGAAGCATTAAAAATGTTATTAGAAGAGGTCAAAAACTCATTGAAACAAAAAGCCATTTATGTGGAATTTCGAAATTACGTTGATTTCTCGGATTATAAATCAACATTTCAGAAAGCCGGGTTTGATTATAAACCACATTTAAATTTTCATATAACAACAAATAATGTTGAAGAAGCGCTTAAAAATCTAAATACCACCAAAAGACGCGATGTGAAATTATCACAAAAGGAAGGTGCTGAAATTATTGACACAAAGGAACCTGATGATATAAAGAGTTATTATTATTTATTGAAAAATTTATACCGCACAAAAATAAAAACTCCGCTGTTTCCCTACGAGTTTTTTGAAAAAATAATTAACACATCAAACGGTAAACTATTCGTAATTAAATTTCAGGGCAACGTTATAGGCGGAAGCTTGTGTGTATCTTTCTCTGATCAAATTCTTTACGAGTGGTTTGTATGCGGCGAAGACAGAAAGTATAAAAACATCTATCCTTCCACATTAGCTACTTGGGCAGCCATAGCCTATGCCTCAGAAAATGGAATTAAATATTTTGATATGATGGGTGCCGGAAAACCGGAGCAAGATTATGGCGTACGTGAATTTAAAGCCAAATTTGGTGGCAAATTGGTAGAACATGGACGGTTTTTATACCTAACACGTCCCTTTTTGTACAAAATAGGGAAAAAAGCCATAGAATTTATTAAAAAAAGAGCATAAAGAATGAATATCTTAATGGACATAGCCCATCCGGCACACCTACATCTATTGCGAAATACCTATTTTCAATTGAAAGAAAACGGGCACAATTTATTTGTTACCGTAAAAGATATTCCGGCAGCTATTGAACTACTAAAAAAATATAACATACCGTACATCTATTTAGGCGGGAAAAAAGACTCATTGTTAGGTAAAGCTATATTACAACTGAATTATAACTTTAAAATCTGGAAACTTGTCATTTCCAAACGCATAGATATTGGGTTTTGTTCTTCCATGACCATAGCTCATATATCAAAAATCAGTAAAATGAAATCCATTATTTTAGACGATGACGATGACGACGTAGAGCCCTTATTCGTAAAATACGCGCATCCTTATGTTGATGTTATCTTAAGTCCTCAAGGAACGCAGCGAAAATCTAAAAGAACCATTTTCTACAATGGCTATCACGAGTTGGCATATTTACACCCAAATAGATTCACCCCTGATGAAAACGTATTGAGCGAAATTGGAGTAAAAAAAGGAGAAATCTATTTCGTTTTACGTTTCAATGCTTTCAAAGCCCATCACGATGTGGGGGTACAAGGGCTTTCCATTGAGGATAAAAGAAAACTCATTGCTTTATTACAAACCAAAGGAAAAGTTTTCATAACAACGGAAAGAAACATAGACGATGAATTTAAGAAATATCAATTATTACTACCGCCGGAAAAAGTACATTCATTGATTTATTACGCCGCGATGTTTATTGGCGACAGCCAAACCATGACGTCCGAAGCTGCCGTATTAGGGACGCCCGCAATAAGATGCAATACGTTTGTAGGCAAAATTACTTATTTGAAAGAAGAAGAAGAAAAATATGATTTGACATACGGTTTTCTCCCAACGGAAAGTAAAAAAATGTTTGATAAGATTAATAAACTCTTGCAATTAATAAACACAAAAGATACTTGGCAAGAAAAAAGAGAGAAACTCTTAAATGATAAAATAGATGTTACAGCATTTTACGTTTGGTTTATTGAAAACTATCCTGAAAGTGAAAAAATAATGAAAGAAAGGCCGAATTACCAATATAAATTTAAATGAAAAAACTCATACTTGTAGCTGGCGCACGTCCAAATTTTATGAAAATAGCTCCGCTTATGCATGCTTTGCAAGGACATAAAACTATCCAACCCATATTGGTGCACACCGGACAACATTATGATGTAAAAATGTCCGGGCAGTTTTTTGATGAATTAAATATTCCTTCGCCCCATATTAATTTAGAAGTTGGTTCGGCAAGCCATGCTGTGCAGACAGCGCGAATTATGGAAGGATTTGAAAAAGTATGCTTAAATGAAAAACCTGATTTTGTATTAGTGGTCGGCGATGTAAATAGTACAGCCGCTTGTACGTTAGTAGCTTCAAAACTCGGAATTAAAACCATTCATTACGAGGCGGGGCTAAGAAGTAATGATAGAAAGATGCCCGAAGAAATAAACCGACTAGTAACGGACGCAATTAGTGATATTTTTATTACTACAAGTAAAGATGCTGACGAGAATTTATTGAAAGAAAACATTCCTGCTGAAAAAATATTCATGTTAGGAAATCTAATGATAGATTCACTTGTGGCGCAACTTCCAAAAGCAAAGCATACCTTATTGGAATTTAGCTTGCTGAATAGAGGAAAAAAAATAAAAATAAACGAAGATTTTTCAGATAAGCGGTATGGCGTTTTAACCTTTCATCGTCCGGGTAATGTAGATGATAGAATAAATTTACACAAATTAATTGATATCTGGGGAAAAATTTCAGAACAAGTACCGCTTGTATTTCCAGTGCATCCCCGCACTTACAAAAACATTCAAAATTTTGGTTTGCAAGAGTTTATTGATAGTTTTGCCAATCTTTATTTTATTGAGCCGCTTGGTTATCTTCAGTTTATACATTTAGTTAGCCGTTCTATGTTTGCGCTGACAGATTCCGGAGGCATTCAGGAAGAAACTACTTACTTAAATATTCCTTGCCTAACCGTTAGACCAAATACTGAACGCCCTATAACAGTTTGGGAAGGAAGCAATAAACTAATAAAAACCGACGATATAATATCTCAAGTTAAACAAATCATCTCAGGAAACGGGAAAAAAGGTTCTGCACCTAAGTTTTGGGATGGAAAAAGTGCGGAAAGAATAGTAAACATTTTAGAAAAATTGTGATAAATGATGGATTTCACATTAAAAAAATATACGCTGTTATTGAGCACTTTACAACAAAAAGGGTATGTTTTACTCACATTCAAACAATACGTTGAAAAGGAATCACCAGATAAACCTTTCGTCATACTTCGTCATGATGTAGATTTAAAACCCCAAAACTCATTAAAAACTGCCCAGATTGAATACGAATTAGGTATTCGATCTACCTACTATTTCCGCATTGTACCAGAAAGCAATCAACCCGAATACATTCGAGCCATTACAGCGCTCGGACACGAAATAGGTTATCATTACGAAGATTTGAACTTGGCAAAGGGAAATACTGAAAAAGCGTATGAGAATTTTCAAAAAAACTTAGCTTATTTTCGCCAATTATATCCTGTGAAAACCATTTCTATGCATGGTAGTCCGCGTGAAAAAATAGATAACCGGAATATCTGGAAAACATACAACTACAAAGACTTCAACATCATCGGCGAACCTTATTTTGATTTTTTAAATAGAGAAGACGTGCTTTATTTTACGGATACCGGACGAATGTGGGACGGAGATAAATATAACATCCGGGACAAAGCCATCCATAAAAACAAAAAAAACACCTTGCCCAAAATTCATTCCACAAACGATTTAATCCAATGGATTGAAACTTCTGATAATCAAACGCCTATCATGATTAACACCCACCCGCAACGCTGGACAAACAAAAAAGGAGAATGGTGGCGCGAACTGCTTTTACAAACCCTCAAAAACCAAATAAAAGCCCTAATCAATCGATAAGGGCTTTTTAATTGTGAAATGAATATCTCTTGTTAGGATGAAGTTTAGGCAATCTTACCCCAGCATCCCCACTACTCGTTTCAATGCATCTACAAACACATCTATTTCCTCTTTGGTATTATAAAGTGCGAATGAAGCCCGAGCGGTAGCAAGAATTCCCATTTCTTCCATTAACGGCTGGGCGCAGTGATGCCCCGTACGGATGGCTATTCCGAGTTTGTCAAGCAACATCCCTATGTCATACGGATGGAGATTGCCCACCAAGAAAGAAATAACCGAACTTTTATGCTCCGAAGTCCCAATGATGCGCATTTGGTCTATTTCCATCATCCGTTCTGTGGCGTAGTTGACAAGTTCCGTTTCATGCTCGGCAATTACGTCTAACCCGATATTTTGCACGTATCTTATGGCTTCCGCAAGTGCCGTAGAGCCAATATAGTCAGGCGTTCCCGCTTCAAATTTAAATGGTAACTCATTATATATAGTTTTTCCAAAAGTAACGTTTTGTATCATTTCTCCGCCACCTTGATACGGCGGAATTTTTTCCAGCCACTCGCGTTTACCGTAAAGGGCGCTAATACCCGTGGGAGCATAAATTTTATGTCCCGAAAAAGCATAAAAATCGACATCTAACGCTTGCACATCTACGCGGGCATGCGCCGCCCCCTGCGCGCCATCTATCATTACGGGAGTATTGTTGGCGTGTGCGAGCCCAATAATTTCTTCCAATGGATTAATAGTTCCCAATACATTGGAAACGTGCGCTACCGATACCAATTTGGTTTGCGGATTCAGAAGGGTCTCATAAACATCTAAACGCAATTCCCCTTTTTTACTGACAGGAATAACGCGCAGTTTCATTTTTTTTCGTTCGCAAAGCACTTGCCAGGGCACAATGTTGGAGTGATGTTCCATCGCCGAAACAATAATTTCATCGCCTTCACTGCAAAAAGCTTCACCGTAAGAATAAGCGACTAAATTAACAGCTTCAGTGGTGTTACGAACAAAAACAATTTCGTTAGCGGAAGCAGCGTTAAGAAATTCCGCCACTGTTTTACGTGCCGCTTCGTGCGCTTCAGTGGCTTGTTGGCTTAGGTAATGTACGCCGCGATGGATGTTGCCATTCAAATGTGTGTAACCATACATTAGCTTGTCCAATACCTGACGCGGTTTTTGCGTAGTAGCACCATTATCAAAATAAATCAGCGGTCTGTTATAGACCTTTTCCTGCAAAATAGGGAAATCAGCTCGAATGTGCTTAATTTGTTCTGGTGTCATAGATTAAAAATTATAAAATAAAGATGAGTAATAGAAAGTAGTTATTTTTATATTTTTTGTCATTTATGTTTGGGTCACTTATTAATATCGTTTATACTTTGTCATTAGTTTAGAATAGCATTGAATAACTACTAAATAGTACCAGACACAAATAGTACGCAAAAAACCTGAAATTTTTCAGCATTTACTTACGTTTTTTTAGAATAAAAATGAGGGAAGGTATGTTGGATTTTTCTTTAACATAATAAACAAATATAACCCACATTTAGTTTACTTTATCCAATTCTTTATCATCTGTAATCCCACAGGTGTCATGATTGATTCGGGGTGAAACTGTACGCCGCGAATATCCAGCGTTTTGTGTCTGATAGCCATAATTACGCCTTCTTTATCCACGGCTGTTATTTCCAATGTGTCGGGAAAAGTAGCTTTATCAATCACCCACGAATGATAACGCCCTACAAGTGAGTGAGAAGGAATATCTGCAAACAACAAATCATCCGTGAGAACTTGCAATGCTGTTTGTTCACCGTGATAAATTTTATCGGCAGGAACGGTTTTTGTCCCAAAAACTTCCCCAATAGCCTGATGACCAAGACATACGCCCAATATTTTTTTTCTTTCCGCGTAGGTTTTTATAATATTTTTCATCGCGCCCGCTTCACACGGCAACCCCGGTCCGGGCGAGAATACCAGCGCGTCGGCGCTGTGCACATCCTCATCGGTAACTTCATCATTTTTTAGTACTTGTACCGCTTCCGCGCCCGCTTGTACCAATAGTTGGTGTAAGTTCCACGTAAACGAATCGTAATTATCTATCAGCAGTATTCTCATTTTGCATAAAAAACTAAGGCAAGCGCACGAAGTTAATTTGAATTTCAGGACAAGACAGAAACGGCACTATGCGCCTTATGGCAGATTAAATCTATTTTACTAAAAATGAGTAGCTGCTACGCAGCGTTTTTTTGGTGCGTTAGCTCCTTATCATTTGTAGTAGAAAGCCCCTCAGTTCTTAAAAACAGGTGCGTAGCTCCGATTCTTTAATAGCCTACGATTTATTTCGTCTATTTGCCCTATAAAAAAAACACAAAATTAATAGATATATCGGGAATATCGGTAATTTTGTAGTCGAATTTGCCTCAAACCCCTTATAAGGATTAAATAATCAATTCCAAAACTTTAATAGTTAGCATATCGTCGACTAACGAAGAGTTAATTTGACGCAATCTAAAATTGTAAATCCAAAATAGTAAAATCAAGAAATATGTATCTAAAATCAAATGAAGTTTTCCGTCAAATGAATAAGCTTGGGCGCTCACGAACACCTTTTTTCTTTATGCTTGATTTTGAGGCGGAAAAAGGATTTATCTGTGGGGCGGACGAAGCCGAGAAGTACGATGTTTTTTATCAATTTCAGGATAAGAATAATACCAAAGAAAAAGTACAAAACAATAAATCGGTAAACTTGGAAAAATTTCCTCAGCCTTATTCGGAATATAAAAAATCATTTGAAGTAGTACGTCAAAACTTGGTGGCAGGCAATTCTTATTTGGTCAATTTAACGTGCCAAACGCCTATTCATCTGAACGTTTCGTTAAAAGAGATATTCAGCCAAAGCAAAGCAAAGTATAAATTATTGTTTCAGAACGATATAGTAGTTTTTTCCCCTGAAATTTTTGTACGGATTGAAAACGGATTTATCCGCTCTTTCCCGATGAAAGGCACCATTGACGCTTCGGTGCCTAATGCGAAAAACCTTATCCTAACCGATTACAAAGAAACTGCCGAGCACAATACCATCGTAGATTTGATACGCAATGACCTGAGTATGGTGGCTCGTAATGTGCGTGTAGAGCGTTACCGATACGTGGACGAGATACGCACATCGCATAAAAACCTGTTGCAGGTAAGTTCCGAAATTGTAGGCGAACTGCCCGAAGACTATTTGGCGCATTTGGGCGATATATTCCAAAAACTGCTTCCTGCCGGTTCCATATCGGGCGCGCCCAAGAAGAAAACAGTAGAAATTATTCGTTCAGCCGAAACCTACTCGCGCGGATTTTATACCGGAATTATGGGGCTTTTTGATGGTGTTTCGGTAGATTCGGGTGTGATGATACGGTTTATACACCAAGAAAACGGACAACTGTTTTTTTGCAGCGGCGGCGGCATCACCATTCACAGCGATTGCCAAAAAGAATATCAAGAAATGATAGATAAAGTATATGTACCCATTGTTTGAAACCATACGGATTGATAACGGCGCGCTTGAACGGCTATCTTACCATAACCAACGGTTAAACCGCAGCCGGAAACAACTGTTTAGTTGCGATGAATCTATTGATTTACAACCTCTTATTTCTGTACCCAAAGAGTACCGGCAAGGGTTGGTAAAATGCAAAGTTACTTACGGAAAAAGCGTTTCCGAAGTTACTTTCACGCACTACGCGCCCCGGAAAATACGTACATTGCAATTAATGGATGGCGGGGAATTGGACTATACCCATAAATTTGTGGATAGAAAAGCGTTAGATAAGCTGAAAGCGCATGCTTCCGCCGATGAAATTATAATTTTAAAAAACGGTTTTATTACCGACACATCCTTTTCCAATCTTATTTTTTTCGATGGGAAAGAATGGGTAACGCCCTCTACCCCACTGCTGAAAGGCACTATGAGGCAGTTTTTATTGGAACAAAACTTGATTAGAGAAAAACTGATAAAAGTGGCGGATTTGAACCGTTTTTCTTGTCTGAAATTAATAAATGCGATGCTTCCGTTTTCGCAAACAGCGGATATTCCAATGAATAGCGTTTTATCTACTCAGCCCTTTTTAGGCAGGGCTGAGTAACTACTTATTTCCATTGAACAAGCCGTATTTTCTATTTGTTTTAGGAAAATGAAAGAATATAAAGTATTCATTATAAGTCAAGATAATTTTCTAACATTTAAAGACAGACTGATAGAAATTTACCTGAATTCTTTTACCTCCGGCGATTTCGCGCAATATATTTCAGCGGAAGAAGCCGAAAAAACGTGGCTGAAATACGCTGAAATCGGGAAAATTTATGCGGCTTTGTGGGACGAACAACTGGCGGGCGCGTTGGTAGCTTTTCCATTGACTTTTGACGAAGATTTTCCCGCGCGAAAAGATATTTCAGAGGAAAATACGCTGTATATTGCCGAATTAATGACCGATAAAGCGTTTCAAAAAAAAGGCATCGGCACATTTTTAGTCAAATATTTTTTGGAAAATAGGGATAAAGTTAACTATCCCACTGTTGCCATACGCGTGTGGGACAAAAACACCCCTGCCCTATCACTCTATCAGAAATTGGGATTTCAACACACGGGTATATCTATTATTCAAAAAAAACACCGCACCGAGAATGAAACATTTACCATGCGTAAAAATTATCTACTTAAATTAAGAGATTAAAATGGAGGAAGTGATGAAGTTCCCCCTTGGATAGCTAATCTCTAACCGGAAAGGATTTGAGAGAGGTAATTGCCTGAATAAGATAATGAAACACAATAAAACAATAAAGTTTTTTCGTTTAAAAAATTATTAAAAATAAACATATAGAGCGTAGGTCAATAAGAAAATAAAGGACACGGATTAAAAACATATAACGTAAGTTGGCTTATTTTTGAAAAGAAAAATACGTCATAATTTCGTTAAAAGTTGATTATACCCATAATACAAAGCAGTGATTATCTGTAAAAAACGTGTTATCCGAGTACTTTTTTATTTTAAGACCACCTCTTTTAATTAATTCACAATGATAGTATATAAATTCGGAGGAGCGTCCGTAAAATCGTCGGACGGTATCAAAAACATCGCCAAAATAGTTGCAGGCGTAAAAGAAAACTTGTTTATAGTAGTTTCGGCTATGGGAAAAACCACCAATGCCATGGAAGTGGTATTGGAACACTTTATGAAAGCCGAACGTGCCGAAGCGTTAGAAAAGCTTGCGGAAATAGAAACGTATCACAACGAGATTATCGGGGAACTTTTTCAAGATAAAAACACGGGCATAAACGCCGTACAACCACTTTTTGAAGAACTGAAAAATTACATTCAAAACAGCGTGGGCGATGACTATGACCGCTGGTATGACCAATTAGTTTCTTACGGCGAAGTAATTTCCACCAAAATTGTTTCCGCCTTTTTACAAGAATTACAGATAGAGAATCATTGGCTGGATATGAGAGAGTTATTGGTAACGGACAGTAATTTTCGCGAAGCCAACGTAAATATGCTCGAATCCGAGAAAAGGCTGAAAAAAGCGGCGAACTTTTCACAAAGCCGCATATTTATCGGTCAGGGATTTATCGGCGCCAATATGCAGGGAAAACCCACCACGCTGGGGCGTGAAGGCTCAGATTATACCGCCGCCGTAGTGGGAAATTTGCTGGACGCGGAAAGCGTTTCTATCTGGAAAGACGTACCCGGTATCCTTAATGCCGACCCGCGCATTTTCCCGGACACCGTACATATTCCCGAACTCACTTATATGGACGCGGTAGAATTAGCATACAGCGGCGCGCAAATCATCCACCCGAAAACCATCAAACCGCTTGAAAACAAGCAAATTCCGCTGTTTGTGCGTCCGTTTGGCGCGCCTACCGAAGCGGGGTCGGTCATTCAGCAACAGATAAGCAAGCCCATTGACGTGCCGGTGCTTATCTTGCGTAAAAATCAGGTGTTGGTTACGCTTCGTCCGCTGGATTTTTCGTTTGTGCTGGAAGAAAGCCTTACATGGATTTTTACGGTAGTAGAAAAACACCGTTTAAAAGTCTCTCTGATACAGAGTTCCGCCGTCAGCATTTCCATTTGCGTGGACAATACCCGCTACCTGCAAGCCGCGCTGGACGAACTAGCCAATGACTTTAAGGTTACCTACAACAATAACCTGGAACTACTTACCATACGCGGCACCAATCCTGAAATCATCCGACAAAATACCGCCGACCGGGAAATACTTGTACAGCAACGCACCCGCAGAATAGGTCGTTTTGTGATGCGGGAAAAGTAAAAAGAAATTTGGAATACGGAATTGGGATGTGGGATTTGGGAATGTCTGGGATAAGGGGATTTTTTTGTTAAAACAAAGAAATTCCCTTATTTTTTAAAACTATTTTAAAAATTAAAATATTTTTCTAAATTTGCAACAGTATTGATATAGAAAACTTTCGCATATCCGCCCAAATTGGAATAAATTACGCAAGAGGTATTGCGGATAGTTGGGAGTTAGCACCAATAATAAAATAAAAACATGGTAAAACTCACGTTACATTGGGAATACTTTAAAAGCACATTGGTGTTAAATCTTTCGACTTCAGTTTTACTTGCGTTTATTGTGTTCTTGACATTAATAACCTTGCCAGACCCTCCGCCTTTACACTTGGTGTATATTCGCTGTTGTATGTTTGGTGGACCGTTAATATGCCTATTATACAAAGAAATGTCAAGAAAAAATGAATACTATTTCTACTATAATCGAGGAATTTCAAAGTTAAGTCTTTTCATTACGACTTTTTCGACTTATATTTTAATAGGCTACCTACTAATAATGATTTTACGTTATGCCAAACTTGCTTGAGATTGACAGTGTTGTCAAAACATTCGATATGCATGTCGTACTGACTGACATTTATCTGAAATGTCAAACCGGAGATGTTATTGGTATGCTCGGACGAAACGGAACCGGAAAATCGACATTGATGAAAATACTTTTTGGCACTTTAAGCGCAGACCGAAAATTTATTAGAATTGACGGGAAAGTTTATGACCAACCGTATAAGACTTTAAATGAAATATGTTATCTTCCTCAGGATTCATTCCTTCCTAAACATATGACTATTGAAAAGACAGTTCAATTGTATTTAGGTGAAAATCAAATTGCAAATTTCATGAATGACTCAATATTGCAAAAATTGAATACAAGTAAAATATCATATTTATCTGGTGGAGAATTAAGATACCTTGAAATCAAATTATTATTGCATACAGACTGCAAATTCTTATTACTTGATGAACCATTTAATGGCGTTTCGCCAATTTTAGTTGGAAAAATAAAGAAACTAATTCTGAAAGCGTCTGAATTTAAAGGAATAATATTGACAGACCATGACTATAGGAATGTTTTGGACGTTGCGAATCAATTTTGTTTGATTTATGACGGAGGAATAAAGAGAATTACCGACAAACAAGAACTTGTGCGGTGGGGATACATTCCTGAATCAAGACTTGAATAAAAAATTACTGGTGCTAACACAGGCTATTTGCAATGGCGGGTTCAGTGGTTTTCGCAGGTCGGATTCCCGCCCGATTTTCTTTGTCGTGCCGACAGAAAATCGCCCGCAAATCCGCCACTGCACATAGCCCACACCGTTAGCGGTCACCCAAAGACGACATCCGTAAATAGAAACAAAGAGAAAAATACTATGGCATATAAAGCATTTCTAATTAGACAATATGACCACACTCACGAAAACCAATTTTTCAGAGTGTTTTCAACGCAACTGCGAAAATCATTCAAAAATGCGGAAGGACTACACACACTAATCGGAAATGTAAGTTGCAATGGACATCAAATTGATGCTATTTTTATTTCAAGCGGTAAAATCATCGTTATTGACTTTAAAAACTACGGTGGTACATTAACTTTTTCAGAAAATAATCCTTGGCGTATTTACTCGGGGACTGACTTTGTTTATGTCAAAGGCGGAGGCGGTATTAGAAATCCATATCAACAAGTGAACGCTTACAGACATTCACTAAGAATGTTTTTAAGCAACAAACAAAATGACTTATTAGACGCAAATCACGAAATCAATCTTGGTCATTTAACAGGTTTAGTTTTATTTCATCAGCCAATAACATTTGACACGAATGAAATCCCACAAATGATACGAATATATTTTGACATTGCAGACAACAATAATTGCATTGAAAAAATTACAGACAGAAATTCGGCTCAACTTGTTCTGTCAGACAGCGAAATTGAAAAAATACTAACAGCACTTGACGTTAGAGAGGAAAATTTATATGACGAAGCACAAGAACCCGAAGCACAAGAACAGCAAACCACAATCCCAAACGCTGCGGAAAGATTAGAATTAGTTCGTAAAACATTAGCAAATGTAAACGCAACTACACCAATTGAAAAACTTGTCGTTTATTACCAAACTTTAATCAACCTCGAACGACAAAAAGAACCGACAGTCCAAGAAGGACACCCTTTTCATGTAAATTGGTCAAATGTTGCGGACACAATAAACATCAATCTTGAACACAGCCCCGAATTCCATCAACTCTTCCAACAAAACAGAACACAACTATTCCCTAAAAATGTTTTTATTGGCGTAAACGTTTTGTTTAACAACCAAAACTTACCGCTTTTATACACGATAATTCCAAACAGAGATATTCTATCTCATACTTCAATTGAAATTCCCATAGAAGACTTTACGCTTTTTACAAAGCCACTTGAAGACAGAAATTATCCTGATGAATTGCTTGAAGAATTATCTTCTGCCGTTAATCAAAAAAACACAATGACGGAAAAAATTGAAGTATTGAGAAATTACTTAGATGACGTTGTTGAATTAGTTGAAAATATCACGTTAGCATTTAGCGAAGAAAATCCTTTTACAAGTAAATTACTTTCTGAACTCAAAAAGATGAACTCAGAAAGTTTAGTCAAAGAAAACAGTTTTCTTGAAAGATTTTTACTTAAAAAAGAAATTCAGAATACAATACAAGAAATTCCAGCGTCTGAATTTATCCAAATTTCGGCTTTAAATCCAAAGCAAAAAGAAGCTGTTCGTTTTGCGTTCAATCAACCATTATCAGTAATAACGGGTCCACCGGGAACGGGGAAAACGCAAGTTGTATTAAATATTTTGGCAAACGCAATACTGCACAACAAAAAAGTTTTGTTAGCAAGTAAAAACAATCAAGCTGTTGACAATGTAAAAGAAAGATTAACTACGTTAATCCGAGAGCCAAATTTCTTTTTAAGATTTGGCAGTAAGACAGAAATTAGAGATAGAACAAAGCCAATAATTGAATCATTTGTCAGACAAATACACAACAACGTTCTTGACGACAATTCAGATAAACTTTCACAAGTTGAGAATGAGATAAAAAACAAAAAATCAACTATTGATAATTGTAATGCTCAACTTGAAAGAAAAAGAAAACTTGAAAAAGATATTTTAACCCAAATCCAAGAATTAGAACTACAAGAAAAAAGTCAAGAAACATTTCTTTCTTCAAACGAACCTTTAAAAGTTTTTGAAACACAAACGACTGAAAAACTAAATACTTTAAAAAATGAAATTGTTAAATCAAAAAATGAAATTGTATCAAAGTATTCGGGATTAAGCAAAGTTTTATTTGATTTGTTCTCAAAGAAAAAATATGCTGTTTCTTTAATTTCTTCTTTTGAAACTTGGTCGCCTGAATTAAGACAATTAGCAGAAATGCAAAATATCAAACTTTCACTTTCTTCATTGACAAATGGAGATGTAATAATTTCAACGTGTTCAAAACTTGTCAAATTTCTTGAAAACGGCATTTCCATTAAAGACAAGAAAACTGAACTTGAACAAAAAGTTCAAAAATCAAAAGACCTTTTGAACAACACACAAACAGAAATACTAAGACTAACAGAAAACGAAGAAAAACTAAAAGCTGAAATTGTAAATACACAAAAAGCAATTGACAGTTTAGGAACTTCGTTAATTAACGAGTTAATTCATAAAAAACTCAAAACAGGTAATGCGGCACAATTAAACAAATACAAGGAATATATTCCGGACAATATTCCTAGTCAATGGGCTGAAATTCCAGAATTTATTCAAACAACAAAAAACTTTCTTGACACTTTCAATATTTCGGCAATTACAAGTTTATCAATTAAAAGTGCTTTTCCGTTAGCAGAAGATTTATTTGACCTTGTTGTTATTGATGAGGCTTCGCAGTGCGATGTAGCTTCTGCACTACCGCTAATTTTAAGAGCAAAACAATTAGTTGTAATTGGCGACCCAATGCAGTTAAAACACATATCAAAAGTTCAGACCTACGAAGAAAAATACATCCAAAACAATTTAGGGATTGATTCTAATCTTAGATTAGATTATGTAAATGAATCTCTTTACGATTATTGCTATAATCTTTCAATTACTTCAAAAAGTCATAGCGTATTTTTAAAGGAACATTTTAGATGCCACCCACAAATAATCAACTACTCTAACAAAGCGTTTTATGGACCAAAAATGGGGCAAGAACTTGATATTTTAACAATACCAGAGAACTACAAAATAGAACCCAAAGGAATTTTTTGGATAAACACAAAAGGAAAGCAACACGAACAAAGAAATTCAAACAAACTTGAACTTGACAAAGCTATTTCATTGGCTTGTAAACTTGCCGACCAACACCCAAACATTACAATTGGAATTACGACACCTTTCAGACACCAAGCAAATGAATTCAAAGAAGCTATCCCAACTTCTTTACGAGAAAGAATAAAAGCAGATGCAGTTCATCGTTTTCAAGGAGACGAAAAAGACATTATGATTTTTAGCCTAGTTGTAACCGAAAATAGCCCAAAACACAAAGCCGAATGGATTAATACAAAAGTTCCATACTTGATTAACGTTGCCGTTACAAGAGCAAAAAATACTCTATACGTTGTTGGCAACGCCAACTATTGTAGAACACTTCCGCCTGACACACCATTAGGTTTACTTGTAAATTACATTGACGAAATAAATCCTATCAAAAATTAGAGAGTGAATAAAGAAAACGACATAACAACAAAATGGGCGAACCGCTAACAAGGGCTTGGCGTAATGGCGGCTGAAGTAATTCTATTAAACTTTTGTGCTGTAACAAACGGTAGTGCTATAATTCCGCCACTGCACATAGCCCAAAACGTTAGGCGTCAGCATAAAAGAGACTTTGCATACAATGATAAACCATAACCAAAAATATAATTTCAAATGAGAGGAAAAACGATTTTAATAATTCTTATTACTATTTTGATTAATAAGTTAGCAGTTTCCCAAACAAATGATTGCTTAAAGGATTTTGATTTTCTGGTAAAAAAAATCCAGGCTGATTATCCTGGTTATAATGATAAAGTAACCGATGCTAATCGGTCAAAACTCATTCTATTAGAAAAAGAACTTAGACAGAAAATTGCTTTACATCCTGATAGTTGTGGATATTACTTTAATGATTATATGGATTTTTTTAAAGACCACCATCTTCGTGTTAACCGTACAAGGAATGAGAAACGACCACAAGCTGAAATTTTGGAAATTTCAACTTATGGGAAAAATCTATATGTCAATGTTGATAGCTTACAACTCACAACAAAGAATTCTACAGGTATAGAAGGTGTTTGGGTAGGATTCAGACAGGAATTCATTGTTACACAGGATGGACAAAAATATGTTGGTGTCGTTGTAAACAGTCAAGGTTGGAAAAATGGGCAGGTGATATATGAATTTGAACCTATCAATGACACTGTTTTTAATGTTATAAACTATTCTTTGATTAAAAATAAGAATCCTTATAAAACTAAAGCTTCATTACACTTAAAAGGAAAAATAATAGAAATACATGATGATACAAGATTTGTACGTAAATCCAATTCCGACATTTTAGATAGAACTATCTTATATTCTTATGTCGCTGTTTATCCCAACGGAAGAAATACCTTCCCTATTTCGATGTTTTTATCTGATAGTACATTTTATTTAAGAATCCCTAGTTTTGGGAGTAATATTGCTAACGATTTTGTTAAAAAATATTGGAATGAAATTACAACACGTCCTAATTTGATTATTGATATAAGAAACAATGGAGGCGGACAAGATGAATACTATCAAGAACTTGCAGGATTAATATACACTAAGCCTTATGAATTGAAAGGTGTAGAATGGTATGCTTCAAAAGGGAATATCAAATTGTTTGAAGATGCGATGAAAAACGGAAAACTTAAAAAGGGGGAGGAAAATCTTAAATGGACAAAAGAACTGATAAGCGTCATGAAGAAAAATGTAGGCGGTTTTGTCACGCATCCCTATAATTCAACAGATATCACAACAGTGAAAAAGGATACGGTATATCCTATGCCGCGAAACATTGGAATTATCATTAATGAGGGCAATGCCTCATCGGCAGAACAGTTTTTACTTGCAGCAAAAGAAAGTGATAAGGTAATACTATTCGGAAACAGCAATACAGCAGGTGTTTTAGATTATTCAAATATCACCCCTAGTCCGCTTCCATCAAATAAATACGAACTATATTGCCCCATGACACGGTCAAAACGTTTGCCGGAAAATCCAATTGATAATATTGGGATTTCTCCGAATGTAATTATCCCGTTTCCTGCAACTGAGCAGTTATACGATAAGTTAGATAACTGGGTTTATTTCGTGAAAAATTATTTGGAAATACTAAACAGAGAAAAAGGAAAATAATAAATATAAGTGCCGAAGGCCCAACATTGGGTTTTGCGCCAGGCGGGCTGAAGTGCAAGCCCAAAGTTCGGTAGCCCACACCAGAAAACGAAATTTAATTCACAAAAAAGTGAGAATGTGTGTAAAATTTAAGGCATAAAGTTTGTTTCCTAATTAAGAAACATTTATCTTTGTCGAAAACATAAAATACTATGGAAGATGATAAATTTAGAGTGAAATTTCTTGAAGAAGCGAAAGAATTTATAGATAATCTGGACGAAAAGACGCGAGATAAAATTTTCTACAATATTTGGAAGGCAAGGCACTTAAATGACAAAGAACTCTTCAAAAAGCTTCAAGATGACATTTGGGAATTTAGAACCCTCTACAATAGAACTTATTATAGGCTTTTTGCATTCTGGGATAAGACAGAGAAAACAGAGACATTAGTGATTACCACACACGGAATCATCAAAAAAACAGATAAAACGCCTAAGACTGATATTGAGAAAGCAAAAATGATACAACAACAATACTTAAAGGAAAAGAAAAATGAAAACATATAGTTTAGAAGAATTAACAGATAAATATATCGGCAAAATCGGGACAAAAAAACGAGATGAGTTTGAGAATGAACTTTGCCTTGATTTATTGGGAAATGCTATAAAACAAGCCCGAAAAGAGCGACATTTAACACAAGAAGAATTAGGAGAAATTGTTGGAGTGAAAAAAGCGCAAATTTCTAAAATAGAGAATAGAGCAACTGATGCGAGATTTTCAACAATATTGAAAGTTTTCAACGCTTTGGATGTAAAAGTGAACTTTAATTGGGAGTTAAACACAAAAAAATTGGCATATTAATCGAAAAAAATACCCCACCGCTAACCCCTAATGTTTCGTTGTGCCCGCAGGGCAAACAATGAAACAGATGTTACATTTATCCACAGCTTATATCTAACATCAGCGTCAAAACACTTCATGCCCTCAAAATAAGAATAAGGCATTAATAAGAAAAAGTAAACCGAGGTTTGCTTTTTTTGTTTTTTAATACTTGAAAAATCAGTACCTTTGCACCTCTGAAAATTAGAAATTAGAAATTAGAAAGTCAGAAGTCAGAAGTTAGAACTCAAATATACTCAATCAGTAACAATCAATTAAAGTCCCCTTGGGGATTTAGGGGCTTTCAGACAGCTGATAGCTAAAAGCTAAATTGTAAATCGTAAATATTTAAATCGTAAATGAATTTTAAACGTACTACCGTTACTTCCGCATTGCCTTACGCCAATGGTCCGGTACACATCGGGCACCTTGCCGGCGCCTATATTCCGGCGGATATTTATGTTCGTTACCTTCGTTTGAAAGGCGAAGAAGTTATTTTTATCGGCGGCTCGGACGAGCACGGCGTACCCATTACCATTCGCGCCCGCAAAGAGGGCGTTACCCCGCAGGATATTGTGGACCGGTACCACGCCATGATTAAGCAGTCATTTGCCGATTTCGGCATATCGTTTGACATATATTCACGCACCACCTCTAAAACGCACCACCAACTGGCTGCCGATTTTTTCCGTAAGTTGTATGACGATGGAAAGTTTATCGAACAAACTTCGGAACAGTATTACGATACGGAAGCGCAACAGTTTTTAGCCGACCGCTACATTACGGGAAAATGTCCGCATTGCGGCAATGAAAATGCTTACGGCGACCAATGCGAAGCCTGCGGAACATCGCTTAACGCTACCGATTTGATTAATCCAAAATCGGCTATCAGCGGCAGCGTGCCCGTGATGCGCGAAACCAAACACTGGTATCTTCCGCTGGATAAAGACCAGGAATGGCTTACCAAATGGATTCTGGAAGACCACAAAGAATGGAAAGCCAACGTGTACGGACAGTGCAAAAGCTGGCTGGATATGGGACTTCAACCGCGCGCCGTAAGCCGCGACCTGGATTGGGGCATTCCCGTGCCGGTGGAAGGCGCGCAAGGCAAAGTGCTGTACGTGTGGTTTGACGCGCCGATTGGTTATATTTCCAACACCAAGGAACTTTGCGACGCGCAACCCGAAAAATTCGGCGCGTGGGAAACGTGGTGGAAAGACCCCGAAACCCGCCTTGTGCATTTTATAGGGAAAGATAATATCGTATTCCACTGCATCGTATTTCCGGCAATGCTGAAAGCGGACGGCAGTTATATTTTGCCCGATAACGTGCCCGCTAACGAATTTTTAAACCTCGAAGGCGATAAAATATCTACTTCACGCAACTGGGGCGTGTGGCTGCACGAGTATTTGGAAGAATTTCCCGGCAAACAGGACGTGCTGCGTTATGTGCTTACCGCCAACGCGCCCGAAACCAAAGACAATGATTTTACGTGGAAAGATTTTCAAGCGCGTAACAACAATGAATTGGTAGCCATTTACGGCAACTTTATCAATCGCGCGCTGGTGCTTACCCAAAAATATTTTGACGGAAAAGTTCCCGCCTTAGGCGAATTGAGTGATTACGACCGTCAAACATTAGCCGATTTTGCCGATGTAAAAACCGAATTGGAAAGACAACTCGACACCTTCCACTTCCGGGACGCGCAAAAAGAAGCGATGAATCTTGCCCGTATCGGAAATAAATATTTAGCCGAAACCGAGCCTTGGAAAACCGCCAAAACCGATATGCCGCGCACAGCTACTATTCTGAATATCAGCCTGCAAATCGCTGCCAATTTGGCTATCGCGTTTGAGCCGTTTTTACCTTTTTCTTCCGAGAAATTGCGTAAAATGCTCGCTATGAACTCTTTCCAATGGGGCGATTTAGGTAAAATGGATTTATTACCGGAAACGCATCACCTTGGAACTGCCGAGCTGCTTTTTGATAAAATAGAAGATGAAATCGTAGAAAAACAAGTGCAAAAACTGTTGGATACGAAAAAGAACAACGAAACATCCGAATACAAACCCAACGCGATAAAAGAAACCGTTTCGTTTGAAGATTTTACCAAGCTCGACATTCGTGTGGGCACGGTGCTGGAATGCCAAAAAGTACCCAAAGCGGACAAACTACTGCAATTCCGCATTGATGACGGAATGGGCGGGCGTACCATCCTTTCGGGCATAGCGGCGTATTACCCTCATCCCGAAGAATTGATCGGCACGCAGGTGTGCTTTATTGCCAACTTCGCGCCTCGTAAACTTCGCGGCATTGACAGTGAAGGAATGATTCTTTCGGCGGAAAATCCCGACGGAACGCTTACGCTCGTTCAGCCGAAAGCAGGACTGACAAACGGCTCACAGGTAGTTTAGTGATGTGAAAAAGGTGGAATTATCCTATCATCTCATTATTATTTTTACAAATCTAACTTCCCGCAAGTAATATATTGATTTTAAATCGGAATCGGTATTATTTGCGGGAAATAAGTATTACAAAAGAAATAATTTAACACAGACAAATATTAAGTATCAAAAAATCAGAATTTTAACCCACGTTACCGTCAGGCAGGCTTGTAACTACTTAGTATTTTACACCACATTCAAATGTCTTTTCAAAAATTATTAAAAAACGATGTAACCACATTAATATTAAGATTGTTAATCGTATTGTCCGTTGTTTGGATTTTACGGGTTACTTTTTATGTGTACAATCTTAAATTAGTGCAAATAGAAGACTGGGACAAAGAGCTTCCGGCGCTTATTAAAGGCTCTTTTATTTTTGACGCCTCTAATCTGATGATGGTTTTCGGGATTTTTATCTTTCTTTCCTTAATTCCTTTCCGTTTCAGGGCAACCAAAGTATATCAAAAAACGCTTTTCATCCTTTTTATCATACTCACGGCAGCATTGGTACTGATAAATCTTACGGACACGGTGTATTTCCGCTATGTGTCCAAACGGATAACTATGGATGAATTTACCTATTTCAAAAACGACAATACCGGAACTATTATTCTAAAATCGGTGGGTGATAATCTGTTGTTGATATTAATTGCCGTGGGATTAGTTTGGGGCGCTATTTGGACGTATAAAAAAATCAAATATTATCCCACAAGGCTCTCTAATTGGGCATATTACCCGCTGAATCTGGTTATTTTAGGGCTTGTGGCAGGACTTGCGGTAGTGGCAATCCGAGGTGGAACTTCCCGCGCCATCCGTCCCATAACCATGAGCAATGCTTCGCAGTTTGCGGAAACGCCTGCTAAAACATTTATCGTGCTGAGTAATCCGTTTTGCATATTGAGATCCATCGGCAATAACGATATGGAATACAACAAGTATTTTTCAGAGCAAGAACTTGACTCTCTGTATATTCCCGTGCATTACCCTGCCGATACTTCGGCTGTGAAAAAGAAAAACGTAGTCATTTTCGTATTGGAAAGTTTCAGCTATGAACATTCTAAGTTCTTAAATCCCGATTTGTATCCCGATAAAGAGAGCTACACGCCGTTTTTGGATTCTTTGATGCAGCAAGGCTATATTTTTGACCGATGTTATGCCAACGGCAAGGTGTCCATTGACGCGCTTCCGTCGGTATTGGCTTCTATCCCCTCTTTCAAAACGCATTTCGCGCTTACCAATCAAGCCGTATCGCCTATGGACGGCTT
>MTLC01000074.1_pt2 | contig 54218 bp, 51 predicted proteins | sample 1982451 | NCBI WGS metagenome assembly MTLC01 (sample SAMN05710165, study PRJNA340218) | biofilm metagenome | isolation source: sample SPH anode biofilm adapted to +100 mV | place: USA | collected 2012-02-03 | reverse complement strand
CAGTTTCATCCATTCAGCCGGTACAGCCAGTTTCATCCATTCAGCCGGTACAAGTTCCGATACAGCCGATCCCCACTGTACCGCCAGTAGCCGCAGCTGCTCAACCGATTCCGGCAGTTCAACCCACGGAGGAGGTACACGTCTCTCCGGGCGAGCTTGTCACGCCTGACGATATTCAGGTCGAAGGGCAAACCCCCCTCTATTCCGTCGATGTAAGGGGAGACAAGGTGGAGGTTCTTTCCGGCAGTTCACAACTGCTCTCGAAAACCGTCACAGTTTACCGTAAATTCCGGTTCCCCGATGTCATGTTCGAATTCGGCCAGATGGACCTGTCCGATGAGGTAAAAAGATCTCTCTCCGAAGTTGCGGAGCATATCCGCTCCGACAAGAAGACTGCGTATATCAGGATCGACGGACATACCGACAGCATCGGCTCTGAAAAGTACAACATGGACCTTTCCCTGAAGCGCGCCATTGCCGTTGCGCACTACATGGTCACCCGGGAAGGGATAGATCCTAAAATGCTTTTCGTCAAGGGCATGGGTAAGACGAAACTCCTCTCCGGCAACGAGACCACTGAAGGACGCCGGATCAATCGTCGCTTTGAGATTCTCTTCCTGGTTCCCAAGGGGACATAATGCAACGGGCACATATTCCTGTCATTCTACTCCTGATGTCCTGTGCCATGCCGACCATGGCTGAGGAAAAATTCACCCCGCCTGAATGCACGCAGTTAGGAACAGTTCACGTAGCAAAACCCCCTACGGGTCTCGACGAGCATGCCAGGAACTCACTGGATACCCTGATGCCGAAATTAAAAAAAGTGGGCAGAGACAAACTGATTTGGATAGAAGGGAACGACTCCACGGGAACACTCTCTGAAAACAGGCTCACAGACTCTTTCAACCTGGCCAGGAATGTACAGATATACCTTGCATCCCGGCACAACGTTAACCACGACATCTACCTCAGTGCTGCACCTGATGATCCCTATTCTCCAGGCATTGCAGGGACTGTACGTATTTTTGTCTGTCCTAAACAGTTCAATGAGGATACTATTGAACTGTCGCGTAATCTCACCGATAGTACACGTGATTAATGCCCCGTCAGTCTCTGACAGGCGGCAAGGTCATACCTCCGGAGGTCACGACAATGAAAATTTCTGTTTTTTCCATGGGAATGCTGTTGGCAGTGGTTCTGGCGGGTTGCTCGTTGAAGGTAGTTCCTGAACAGACAGAATCAGGGGTCATAAATACCGCCGATAACTCCCAGACGATTGCCAGGAAAGGGCTTTCCGTTACGGTTAAACCGGCCGACATGGATCTCCGCAATTACAATCTGGAAGGGACGGTGTCGGCATTCTCGGTACTCATAGACAACCGTACCGGCAGCGAGGTGAGTTTCAGCAACGACTCGTTCGTTCTCCTTGACAATGAAAACCGGCAGTATCTGCCCCTCACCCCCGAGAAAGTCAAGGAGATCCTCTCCAAGGATTCCTACTACCTGATACCCTATCCCTATGTAGGCTTCTACTACATGGAAGACTATGCAAAATCCTCGTCCTACAACGAATTCAATTCCCAGGCTCCCTATTTCTACGACCTCTATCCGCAGGACATCTATACCAAAGCGTTGGGCGGCGAATCAATCATTCCGAATGCGAAAGTAGCCGGTCTCGTCTATTTCAAGATTGATCTTTCCACTGTTAAGGGTGCAAAACTTCTCATATTCCTGAAAGGGACCCCGCACTCGGCCACGCCCGATTTTGCCTTTCCGTTCAAAATTGACAAATAGTTCAGGAGACTCAATCCGATGCCTCTGACGTTACTCTGGCAAGCTCTGGGGGGGCTCGGTCTTTTTATCCTCGGCATGAAGTCGATGTCCGAGGGTTTGCAAAGGATTGCCGGCGAACGACTGCGCCAGACACTTGAAAAAGTCACCGGCAATAGACTGGCCGCGGCTCTCATGGGGAGTTGCCTCTCCTCCCTGCTCCAGTCCAGCAGCGCTGCCTCCATTATCATCGTCGGTCTTCTCAACGCCGGCCTGCTCTCCCTGTACCAGGCACTCGGCGTGCTGATGGGGACCGGCATAGGTACTACCCTCGCCATCCAGTTCATTGCCTTCAAGATCTCCCAGATCGCCCTGCCGGCAATTACCATCGGCGTATTTCTGAAATATTTCAGCAAGCGGAGGAGGGTCGTCTACGTCGGGGAGCTTCTGCTCGGGGCGGGACTGATATTTTTCGGCCTCCAGTTGATGGAGTCAGGCTTCGCTCCCGTTAAACAGACTGCGCTGTTCCAGACCATCCAGCACCCGTTGTTCAACTGGCGCATCAGTTACGTTCTTCTTGGTGCACTGCTGACTTTTCTCATTCAATCCGGCAGTGCTGTAATCGGCATTGTCATTGCCCTTGCAGGTAGTGGCCTCATAGGCTTCCCCAGTGGCGTTGCCATGGTCATTGGCGAGGTACTCGGCACGTCCCTCATCGCCCTGGTCGCTACTATCGGCGGTACAATAGCCGCCAAGCGAACCGCTATCATCTACTGTATTATCAACGTCGTTGCCGTTATCCTCGTCCTCCTCAGTTTCCCCCTGTTCCTCCAGACGATTCAGTTCTTTTCACCCGGTGAGGCAGAATTCACTGTCACCACCATCGGCAGCACCGACTCTCACCTTGGCCTCAGTCGCCCTAACATTGCGCGCCACCTTGCTAACGCCCATACCATCTTCAGTATATTCAGCATCCTGGTTTTCCTGCCGCTCCTGGGATTTTTTGTGCGCTCCGCCGCACGAATCCTCCCCGGCATCGAAGGGAATCTCGATTACGAACCCCGCCCCAAATTCATCGACAATCGCATCCTCAATACCCCGTCTATCGCGCTCCTCCAGGCAAAGAACGAAACCAGACGCATGGCGTCCATAGCGGAATCCATGTTCGAGGATGTAGTCAAGCAGTTTTACAAGTACGATGCCAGACGGACAATGCGTATCAAGCAGAAGGAAGAGGCGCTGGATGCTCTGCAGCGTGACATATCAAATTTCCTCGTCTCCCTGTCCAAGCAATCGGTTGGCCAGGACAGTTTTCTCGACATTCCGCTCATGCTCCAGGTAATCAGCGGTCTTGAGCACATCGGAGATCAGAACGAAGCGGTACTCGATTATCTTCGACGAAAAAAAGAAGACAAGATCATCTTCTCGGCGGCTGCCATGACGGAATTGCGCAATTTTGCAGCTACCGTCGGCGACCTGGTTAGTGTTGCTGTTGCATCAGTACAGGAGCCAGGCCACGACAGGCTGTCTGCCGGGACAGAACTTCGCGAGACGGTGACGCAGCTTCAGGAGAACATGCTCGACAACCATATCAAACGTCTCACCGATGGAGAATGTACGGTAACGGCAGGGCTGAATTACAGCGATATCGTAGGGGGATTCTCCAAGATAGCCGACGCGTCCATGCAGATTATCAAGAGCGAACGGGAGTTTTTTGATGCATCGTCTTCTGGCGGCCATTGATCTGGGAACGAACACCGCCCGCCTCCTCATTGGCAGACACCTTACCGATGGCACCGTGCAACCGGTCACCGTCAGTCGTCGCATAACCCGTCTCGGCGGTGGATTTACCCGTGAATCCGGCATATCACCGGAAGCCCGGGAGCGCACACTTGCAGCACTGCACGAATTTGCCGCGGAAATGAAGCGTCACGATGTTGAGCACTTACGGGCCGTGGCAACCAGTGCGGTCCGTGATGCTGCCAATGGGAAGGATTTCTGCCGCGAGGTCCTTGAAGCCACCGGAATCAGACTCGAAGTGATTGATGGAGAAGAAGAGGGGCTACTTACCCTCAGGGGGGTACTGGCCGTAATCGACAACCGTCCGGATTCCCTTTTCGTATTCGACGTAGGAGGGGGGAGCACTGAATACACCCTGTCCCATGGTGAGACACCGCTCTTTACCCGCAGTCTTCCCCTCGGTGTGGTCAGGCTTACCGAAGGGAAGGGTGAGTGCGGGGCGATGATCGAAAAGATCGACCGGGAGCTGAACGCCTTACGGGATGAGATGGAAAAAGAGCGGCTGCTGGTAAAGCTTGACAACGCCATGCTCGTGGGAACCGCCGGCACAGCCACAACGCTGGCTGCCATCAGTATGTCCATGATTGACTATGATTACCGCCGGGTTAACAATCACACCCTCTCCCGTGAAGAAATCAGCGCCATCTTCAAGAGACTCCTCCCCCTGTCACCCGCGGAGCGACTCCTGGTTCCCGGCATGGAAAAGGGGAGGGAGGACCTGATACTTGCCGGTTGCCTTCTCACTCTACGGACCATGGAATTGTTCGGGTTCGAGCGGATGAAAGTAAGCGATTTCGGACTGTTGGAGGGAATTCTGCTGTCGGTACAAGAGTAACGAAAGGGGAGCCCAGCTCCCCTTTCTGTCTGTCTGCACAAGGCTATTTCCCTGGTCCGGCAAAGGTTTTCATATACATGATAAGGGACTGCATATCGTTTCCGGCGGGATCGAGGGGGTTCCCCTTGAGCGCCTTTTCGATGCACTTGTTGACAATGCCGGTCAGTTTCCCCACGTCATAGGTAGCAGCCCACTCCAGCTTCCTTCCGCCCGGGTGGCAGCTTGCGCAGCTTTTACCAGTGGTTCCCAGTTTTGTGCTTTCGAAGAGTTCCTTCCCCCGTTCCAGTGTCGGGCCATCGGCAGCCTGTGCGGCAACGGCGATGGAGACAAGGACTGCAGCCAGCCAAAATCGTTTTACCATGTGATCCTCCTTTATTGGTCTCTGGAATGAAGAGTAGCTGAAAAACCGCTACTGTCAACCCTTTGACCCTTTCCTGATCTAGAAACCCGTTCTATAAACCAGTTGACATAAAAGCCCGTTTTTTGTATAGTTTCGGCACCGTTACGGGGTCCTGCCCCGTGTTTCTTTGCTGTGCAGTTGCTGTTTCCGAACCATATCGCTCCGCCTTCTGCCGGTAACCACACAGTATTCTCTCTACCAAGGACCGTATCCAATGCATGAAATTCTTTCCGGCAACGAGGCCATAGCCCGCGGTGCCTACGAAGCTGGCGTCAGAGTTGCCTGTGCCTATCCCGGCACGCCTTCAACCGAAATCCTCGAAACCATCATCCAGTACAAGGGCATCGACTCCTCCTGGGCACCCAATGAAAAGGTTGCCCTCGAGGTTGCTATCGGTGCATCTTTTGGCGGCGGCAGGGCGCTGGTGGCAATGAAACACGTCGGGGTCAATGTGGCTGCCGACCCTCTCTTCACCCTTTCCTATACCGGAGTAAACGGTGGTCTCCTGTTGGTCGTAGCCGATGACCCGGAGATGCACTCCTCGCAGAACGAGCAGGACAGCCGCAATTACGCGAAGTTTGCCAAGATCCCCATGCTGGAACCGGCCGACTCCCGTGAGTGCAAGGAATTTACCCGTCTCGCCTTCGAGCTCTCAGAACAGTACGATACCCCGGTCATGCTGCGAAGCACCACCCGTATCTCCCACGGCAAATCCATTGTCGACCTGGCCGAACCGGTCACCGGCCTGGCCGAACCGAAATTGTCGAGAAACCCCTCCAAGCTGGTCATGCTTCCCGGCAATGCCAAGGTCCGTCACCCAATGGTTGAAGAACGCTTGGTAAAGCTGGCAGCCGCAGGGTGCACCATGCCGGTCAACCGCCAGGAGCTGCGCGACACTAAAATAGGAATCATCACCTCAGGCGTCTGCTACCAATACGTGCGCGAAGTACTCCCCGACGCCTCTACCCTCAAGCTGGGGATGGTCCACCCTCTGCCCCGCGACCTCATCAGGGAATTCGCCGCAAAGGTCGACCGGCTTTACGTGGTTGAAGAACTCGATCCGTTCATCGAAGAACAGGTCAAGGCCATGGGGATTGCCGTAACCGGCAAGGAAATCTTCTCCCTCTGCGGCGAGCTGACGCCTGGTCGTATCAGGAAGGCTTACGGTCTGCCGGGAGATGACACCTCCGCTGGAGAAAAACTCCCGGGGCGACCTCCCAACATGTGCCCCGGCTGCCCACACCGCGGTGTGTTCTTTGCCCTTAACCAGCTCAAGGCATACGTCACCGGCGACATAGGTTGTTACACCCTCGGGTTCATGCCACCCCTTTCGGCCATGGACACCTGCATCTGCATGGGGGCATCCATCGGGACCGCCACCGGCGTGGTGAAGGTGGTGGGGGAGGAAGAGCGGAAAAAGGTGGTTGCCGTCATCGGCGACTCGACCTTCCTCCATACCGGCATCAACGGTCTCATGGACATGGTGTACAACAACGCACCTGCCACGGTGGTCATCCTTGACAACCGGATCACCGCCATGACCGGACGCCAGGACAACCCGGCATCGGGCTTCACCCTCATGAACGAACCGACCAGCAGCATCGACTTTCCCCTCCTCTGCAAGGCGCTCGGGGTGAATCATATCAGGGTCATCAACCCCCTCGACCTTGAGGAGACCAAACGGGTACTCCAGGAGGAGATGGCGCGCCCCGAACCGTCGGTCATCATAACCGACAAACCGTGCGTCCTGATCAAGCGGGAAGATGTCTTCACGAAGGGACCGGTGTACCAGGTGGATGCGGATCAGTGCACCGGATGCCGCGCCTGCCTCAAGATCGGCTGTCCGGCCATCGAATGGAAGCCCGGGGAAGGGAAAAAAGGGAAAGCGTTCATCGACCCCCTTCTCTGTACCGGCTGCGATGTCTGTCGTCAGCTTTGCAAATTCGGCGCCATCGGGAGGTCCAAATGAGCGGACAGATCACCAACATCCTCCTCGTCGGCGTGGGAGGGCAGGGGATCCTGCTCGCCTCGGAGATCCTCTCCGAAACCTTCATGCTTGCGGGATTCGACGTTAAAAAGAGTGAAATTCACGGCATGTCCCAACGGGGAGGGAGCGTCGTCTCCCACGTCCGCTACGGCAAAGAAGTATTTTCTCCCATTGTCCCCGAAGGGGAGGGGGACATCCTCTTCGGCTTCGAACTGATGGAGACCTGCCGTGCCCTTCCCCTGCTGAGACAGGGGGGAAAGGTGGTCGTGAATGATCTCCGCATCCAGCCACCGTCGGTACTGATGGGGCAGGAGTCCTATCCCGAAGGACTGGTGGAACGGATTAAATCCCGATTCCCCGATTTTCTCCTGGTTGATGGCCAGAAACTGGCTGTGGAGGCGGGAAATCCCCGAGTTGCCAACACGGTGCTCCTTGGTGCAGTTTCCAGGCGGCTCGACATCGATGAGAAATTCTGGCTCACCGCTCTGGAGAAACTGGTGCCGAAGAAGGCTCTGGAAATCAACCGGAAGGCGTTCATTCTCGGCAGGAACCTGTAAATCGGTGGTTATAGAGTAAGGAGCTACCCATGATGTTCAACGAAGAATTCGAAACACTTCCCCGACAGGCACTGGAGGCACTCCAGCTGAAACGGCTCCAATTGATGCTGGAGCGGGTCTATGCCAATGTCCCCTTCTATCGGACCGCCTTTGAGGGGGCTGGTGTTCGCCCGTCCGATATCGGATCCCTTCAGGATTTGCAGCGCCTCCCCTTCACAACGAAGCAGAACATGCGCGACAGCTATCCCTACGCCCTCTTTGCCGCTCCGCTGGAAGACATCGTCCGTATACATGCTTCCTCGGGGACTACCGGCAAACCAACGGTCGTGGGATATACACAGAGGGACATCGAGATGTGGAGCGAGCTCATGGCGCGTTCCCTGGCTGCCGCCAGCGCCAACAAGGGTGACATTATCCATAACGCCTACGGTTACGGGCTCTTCACGGGGGGGCTCGGAGCCCATTATGGTGCCGAGCGACTGGGGGCCTCCGTCATCCCCATTTCCGGCGGCAATACCAAGCGCCAGATCATGATAATGCAGGACTTCGGCTCCACGATCCTCACCTGCACCCCTTCCTATGCACTTTTTATGGCTGAGGAGGCAAGAACCGAGGGGATCGATTTCCGGAACCTGAAGCTCAGGGTCGGCATTTTCGGCGCAGAACCCTGGTCCGAGGCAATGCGGGATGAGCTCGAAGATAAACTCAATATCACGGCGCTGGATATTTACGGCCTCTCCGAAATCATGGGGCCCGGCGTCGCCCAGGAATGTTTCCAGGGGAAATCGGGTCTTCATATCTGGGAAGACCATTTCATCCCCGAAATCATCAACCCCGAAACCTGCGAGGTGGTGCCGGAAGGGACGAAGGGTGAACTGGTCATTACCACAATTACCAAGCAGGGAATCCCTCTTGTCCGCTACAGGACCCGTGACATAACGAGCATTACCTACGAACCGTGCATCTGCGGGCGCACCCATGCCCGCATTGCCCGGTTGAGCGGCCGAAGCGACGACATGATCATCATCCGCGGCGTAAACGTCTTCCCGTCCCAGATAGAGTCTATCCTTGTCGGCATCGAAGGGGTCGAGCCCCATTACCTACTCATTATCGACCGGCAGGACAATCTTGATACCCTGGAAGTTCAGGTCGAGGTGGATGAACATCTCTTTTCCGATGAGGTCAAGGTCCTTCAGACTCTTTCCCTCAAAATAGAAAAAACAATCAAGGAAGTATTGGGGGTCACCAGCAAGGTCAAACTTGTGGAACCCAGGACCATCCAGCGGAGTGAAGGTAAGGCTACGCGGGTTATAGACAAACGCAAGCTGCTGTAATGATTTTTTGATTGGGCGCAAACCGGTGCGCTCCCCATCAAACAGGTCAGACACAGGGGACTGCCCCTGCCAGGAGGCTCTATGCACGTAGAACAGATTTCCATCTTCATCGAAAACAAATCGGGGCGACTTGCAGAGGTAACCAGAATCCTTGGCGAGGCAGGGGTGAACATACGGGCACTTTCCCTGGCTGACACCTCCGACTTCGGCATCCTGCGACTCATCGTCAATGACCGTGAGAAGGCTAAAACCTTCCTCAAAGAGAAGGGGTTCACCGTCAGCAAGACCGACGTGGTTGCCGTTGAGGTCCCCGACCGACCGGGCGGTCTTTCGTCCATACTTCAGACTCTGGACAATGAAAAGATCAACGTCGAGTACATGTATGCCTTTGTGGAACGCTGCGGCGAGAACGCTGTGATAATCTTCCGTTTCGACGAAACCGACAAGGCTATAAAGGCCCTTCTGGCCAATGGCTTTAACGTCCTCGAAGGGGAACGGCTCTACTCTATGTAAGTTATGTGCGTGAGGGGTTAGAGGTGATGTGGAAGCCTTGAACCTTGAACGTTGAACTGTTTCCTAACAAGGGGGGATATGATGAAACGTCTGATTGCGGTACTGATTGGCTGCGTGGCTGTGTTGCATACCGGTATGGCGCTGGCTGCCAGTTCGGTCAGGATCGGAGCACTGTTCTCGGTGACCGGTCCCGCCTCGTTCCTCGGCGAACCAGAGAGGAATACCCTGGAGATGCTCGTCAAGAACATCAACGACAAGGGTGGCATCAAGGGGACGAAGATCGAGCTGATTATCTACGACACCCAGGGAGACAGCACCAAGGCCAAACAGCTGGTAAACAAGCTGATCAAGAATGACAAGGTCGTTGCCATCATCGGTCCCAGCACGACCGGTGATACCATGGCCATCATCGAGGACGTGGAAAAGGCTGGTATCCCCCTCATTTCCTGCGCTGCAGGGATCAAGATCACCGAGCCGGTCAAGAAATGGGTATTCAAAACCCCCGCCAACGACCATTTGGCTGCGGATAAAATCTTTAACTACATGGCCTCGAAAAAGCAGAAAACCGTTGCACTGCTGACCGTATCCGATGCCTTTGGTTCTTCAGGCCGCGAGCAGTTGAAGGCACTGGCAAAACAGAAGGGGTTAACGGTTGTTGCTGACGAAGTCTACGGTCCGAAGGATACGGACATGACTCCCCAGCTGACCAAGATAAAAGGGGCGAAGCCCGACGCCATCATCTGCTGGGGGACCAACCCCGGCCCGGCGGTGGTAACCCGCAATGTAAGACAGCTCGGCATCAAAATTCCTCTGTACCAGAGCCATGGCGTCGCCTCCAAGAAATACATCGCATTGGCCGGTGCTGAAAATGCGGAGGGGGTCCTGCTCCCTGCCGGTAAGCTGGCCGTCTATGACAAGCTGAAACCTTCCGACCCTCAGCAGAAAGTGCTCAGAGAGTATGACCAGGCATACCGCAAGGCATACAACATGGAGGCATCCACCTTCGGCGGTTATGCTTATGACGCTTTTCTGATGATCTCTGAAGCGATAAAGAAGGGGGCAACCACCCCCGCCCAGATCCGCACAAGTATAGAGCAGAGCAAAAAACTGGTCGGCATCTCCGGCATCTTCACCATGTCACCCGCAAACCATAATGGCCTCGACCTCTCCGCCTTCGAGATGGTTCGCATCGTCAAGGGTGACTGGGAGCTGGCCAGATAATGTTATTCCACTTTGTACAGGAGCTAACCATGCGCACGAGATTAATCACGGGAATCCTTTCTGCCGTTCTCTTGTCGGTCTTTTTGGGAAGTTCGTTGGCCCTTGCCGCTGAACCGATCAAGATCGGGGGTCTGTTCTCGGTGACCGGCCCCGCCTCCTTTCTCGGCGAGCCGGAACGGAATACGGCCCAGATGGTTGTCGATGAGATCAACGCTGCCGGCGGGATCAAGGGGCGCAAGCTCCAACTCATCGCCTACGACACCCAGGGTGACAGCACCAAAGCCAAGCAGCTGGTGAACAAGCTGATAAAGAATGACAAAGTCGTGGCCATCGTCGGCCCCAGCACGACCGGGGACAGCATGGCGATCATAGGTGATGTGGAGCGGGCAGGCATACCCCTCGTTTCCTGCGCCGCCGGCAGCAAGATCACCGACCCGGTCAAGAAATGGGTCTTCAAGACGGCCCAGAATGACGGCCTGGCAGTTGAGAAGATTTTCGATTATCTGAAAAAAATGAAGATTTCTCACGTCGCCATCCTGACCGTCTCCGACGGTTTCGGCTCGTCAGGGCGTGAGCAGCTCAAGGCCAAGGCGGCAAAATACGGCATCAAGCTCGTGGTCGATGACACCTACGGTCCCAAGGATACGGACATGACCCCCCAGTTGACCAAGATCCGTTCCAGCCAGGCCCAGGCGATCATCTGCTGGGGGACCAACCCCGGACCGGCAGTCATTGCCCGCAATGTCAAACAATTGGGAATAAAACTGCCGCTCTTCATGAGTCATGGGGTCTCCTCCAAAAAGTTCATCGAACTCGCCGGTGACGCCGCCGAAGGTATCATACTGCCGTCGGGACGGGTCATTGTTTCCGACGTCCTTCCCCAACAGGACAAACAGAAAAAATCCCTCATCTCCTTCGTCAAGGATTACCAGAAGCATTACAAGGCCGAGGGGGATCATTTCGGCGGTCACGCCTGGGATGCCATCATGCTGCTGAAAGGGGCCATTGAACGTGGGGGGGTTACACCTGCCGGGATTCGCGATGCCCTGGAAAAAACGGTTAATTTTGCCGGAATCGGCGGTGTCTTCACCTTTTCCCGTACTGATCATGCCGGTCTGACCAAGGACGCCTTTGTCCTCGTTCAGGTGAAGAATCGTGACTGGGCCCTGGTCAAGTAGCGACGGGAGCCAAGACCAATGCAGATTTCAGATCAATTGACCCAGTACCTTTTCTCCGGCTTAGCCACCGGTGCAATCTATGCCCTTATAGGCCTGGGTTTTGCGATCATCTACAATGCCACCGGGATCATCAATTTTGCCCAGGGGGAGTTTGTCATGCTGGGGGGGATGTTCACCGTCACCCTCATAAACACGACCGGACTTCATCCAGGGGTGGCCGTTCCCTGTGCCATCATCCTTACCACTGTTGTCGGCATACTATTCGAGCGCCTGGCCATCAGACCTCTCAAATCGGCTACCCCTCTGAGCCTGGTAATTATAACCATAGGCGGCAGTATTCTGATTCGCGGCATTGCCATGCTTTTCTGGGACAAAGATACCCATGCACTGCCCGGTTTCAGTGGGGATGAACCTATCACTATTTACGGCGCATCGCTCATGCCGCAGCACCTCTGGATATTTGCCGTCACCATTGTCGTCATCGGGATGAGCAAGATTTTCTTCAGCTACACCATCAGCGGGAAAGCAATGCGGGCCTGTTCGTACAACATCCGTGCCGCCAGTCTTATCGGTATCGACGTGCGGCGTATGGTCCTTTTTGCATTTATCATCAGTTCCGCCATGGGGTCCCTGGCCGGCATCATCATCGCGCCACTTACTATGACTTCCTACGATGTCGGAATCATGATCGGCATCAAGGGGTTCTGCGCCGCCATAATCGGGGGCATGAGCAGCGGATTCGGCACCGTTCTCGGAGGGCTTCTCCTGGGAGTACTGGAGTCACTGGGTGCCGGGTTGGTCTCCTCGGGATACAAGGATGCCATTGCCTTCGTCATTCTTCTCCTGATCCTTTTCATCAGGCCCCAGGGTCTTTTCAAGAAGGCAGAAACGGAAAGGGTTTGACCCGGTACTAGTAAAAAGTTACTGGTGAAAAGTAAAAAGATGTCCATAGCTGATTCCCCGAGGTATCGTGAAGCGCGAACTGCTAAAATTCCTGATTCTTGCAATACTGGTAGCCATTCTGCCCACGCTTCTTTCCGGCAGCTACCTGGTAAACGTTCTCATATTCGTCGGAATCCATACCATGCTGGCCGTCGCCTTGAACCTTCTCCTCGGTTTTGCCGGCCAGATATCCCTGGGCCATGCCGGGTTCTTCGGCCTTGGGGCTTACGCATCAGCAATCCTTACGACCACCTACGGAATAAACCCCTGGATTGCCATGGTTGCGGCAGCTGTAGCCGTCTCCCTCCTCGCTTTCGCGATCGGGTTTCCGATCCTGAAACTGAAGGGGCATTATCTGGCCATGGCCACCCTCGGTCTCGGCATCATCTTCTTCATCGTCTTTAACGAAGCAGTAGAGCTGACGGGAGGACCTTCAGGCTTTTCCGGCATACCCAACCTGAAGATCGGCTCCATTACCTTCGACAACGATCTCAAGAACTACGGCTTGATCTGGCTCTTTACCCTTGTAACGGTCCTCCTCTCGGTGAACCTGGCAAACTCCCGTATCGGTCGCGCACTGCGGGCAATCCACGATTCGGAAGTGGCAGCACGGGTGATGGGAGTCAACGCCCGGCTCCTCAAGGTCCAGATATTTGCTCTCTCCGCCGGCATCTCCGCTATTGCGGGAAGCCTCTACGCCCACACCATGGGGTTCATTTCTCCCACATCTTTTGGCTTCAATTTCTCGATAGAACTGATCACCATGGTCATTATCGGTGGACTGGGAAGCATCTACGGCTCACTCATCGGCGCCTTCATCCTGACGATCCTTCCTGAAGCGTTGCGCACCTTCCAGGATTACGACATCATCATCTACGGCATCATCCTGATCCTCATGACCATGTTTCTTCCGGGTGGCCTCGTACGAGGCATTCCGGGACTTCTGGCCAGGCTTCGCCCTGCCGACAAGCAGGAAGAAGGGTAGGTAAGATGCTGGAAATACAAGCCATAACCCAGCTTTTCGGCGGCCTGACCGCCCTGTGCGACGTCTCCTTCACTATCAGGCAGGGGGACATAACCGGTGTCATCGGTCCCAACGGGGCGGGGAAAACCACCCTGTTCAACATCATCAGCGGTATCTACCGTCAGACTTCCGGGCGCATCCTTCTACAGGGGAAGGATATAACGGGTTTACCACCGGAACGCCTCGCGCGGCTCGGCATCGTACGGACGTTTCAGAACATAGAACTCTTCGGCCAGATGTCCGTGCTGGACAATGTCAAAGTTGGGCTCCACACGAAAAGCCACAGCGGACTGTTTTCCTGCTCGTTCAAGCTGCCGTGGCACCTTGTCGAGGAGCGGCGGATAGCTGAATCGGCACGGCGCTGGCTTGATTTCTGTGGCATTCCCGATCTCGCCGACCAGCGGGCCGACAGTCTCCCCTTCGGTAAAGGCCGCCTCCTTGAGATCGCACGGGCTCTCGCGTCGGAACCCGGGATTATCTTCATGGATGAACCGGCCGCGGGACTCAACAGCCGCGAAACCCAGGACCTCGCGTCCCTCATCCGGAAAATCAGGGACGCGGGTATCACCGTCGTACTGGTAGAGCATGACATGGAGCTGGTCATGGACGTGTGCGATCGCATCCTGGTGCTCAGCCTCGGCGAGAAACTGGCTGAGGGGACTCCACGTGAGATTCAGGAGAATACGTCAGTCATCGCGGCATACCTGGGAGAAGGGTGAAAACCGGGAACAGGGAAAGCTGAACGCAGTACGCAAACATTGAACGGACCTTATGCTCAAAATTGTCAATATAAACACCTACTACGGCCAAATCCACGCCCTGAAGAACATTACCCTGCACCTGGGTGAAGGTGAGATCGTTACCCTCATCGGGGCCAACGGGGCGGGGAAGACCACCATCCTCAACTCCATCTCTGCCCTGACGCCGGTAAAAAAGGGAGAAATTCTCCTGGACGGTACTCCTATCCAGGATTTGCCACCCTCCCATATAGTGAGCCTCGGCATTTCACAGGTACCGGAAGGGCGACAGGTCTTTAAACCCCTTTCGGTGGAGGACAACCTTGAACTGGGGGCCTATCTCCGCTACAGGGGCCGGGAGGGGAGGGGGGCGATCCGCCAGGACCTGGAGGAGATTTTCACGCTTTTCCCCCGTCTCAAGGAGCGCCGCCGTCAGATGGCCGGAACCCTTTCCGGCGGCGAACAGCAAATGCTGGCGATCGGCCGGGCGCTTATGGCCAGGCCTAGGCTGCTGCTCCTCGATGAGCCGTCCATGGGCCTGGCACCGCTGGTGGTTCAGGAAATATTCGGCGTCATCGAGAATCTGCGCCGCGAAAAAGGGACCACCGTCCTCCTGGTGGAACAGAACGCCAAGGCGGCCCTGAAGATGGCAGACCGTGGGTACGTGCTTGAAACAGGTAAAGTAATACTTGAAGGAAGCGCTGCCGAGTTACTGGAAAATAAAGATGTTCAGCGAGCCTATCTTGGCAGGGACAAAAAAGAGGTGTGGGAACGGTAGGAACTCGGGACTGGTAACATAGGTAGTTAAATTTCTGTCGTGAGGGACACATATGCAGCAACTGATCTGGGACGCCGAATACGAATGCATGCCACGGGAAGACCTGGCGCAGCTCCAACTGGAGCGGCTGCAGGCCACGCTCAACCGGGTATATAAAAATGTCACCTGCTACCGGAACAAGTTCAACGAACTGGGTATCGTTCCCGAGGATGTTCAATCCCTGGAGGACCTCCAGAAACTGCCGTTCACCACAAAGGAAGACCTGCGCCTCAACTACCCCTACGGCATGTTCGCCGTCCCGCTGCGCGAAGTTGTCCGTATTCATTCGTCATCCGGAACGACGGGAAAACCGACGGTGGTCGGCTACACCCGCAATGACATCAAGGTCTGGTCCAACCTGGTGGCCCGGTTCGTAACTTCCGCCGGGGTAACCCACGACGACGTGGTACAGATTGCCTTCGGCTACGGCCTCTTCACCGGTGCCTTCGGGCTTCATTACGCTGCCGAGACCATCGGCGCTTCGGTCATCCCCATGAGTTCCGGCAACACCGAAAAACAGATCATGATCATGCAGGACTATAAATCTACCGTACTTGTCAGCACCCCTAGCTATGCCATTACCCTGGCGGACAGGATCGAAAAGATGGGAATCGATCCGAAAACGCTCTCCCTCAGGATCGGCCTGTTCGGCGGAGAACCGTGGTCGGATGGCATGCGCCGCGAGATCGAGGAACGCCTCTACATCAGTGCCACCGATAACTACGGGCTGTCCGAAGTCATCGGTCCGGGGGTCGCGGGAGAATGCCAGTACAAATCCGGCATGCATCTCTTCGAGGATTCCTTTATCCCCGAGATCATCGATCCGGACACCGGCCAGGTCCTTCCGCCGGGAAGCGTAGGCGAACTGGTGCTGACCACCCTGAACAAGGAAGCGTTCCCCATGATCCGGTACCGGACGCGGGACATCACCAGCCTCGACTACACCCCCTGTGCCTGCGGTCGTACCCTGGTCCGGATGAGAAAGACCATGGGGCGTTCCGACGACATGCTCATCATCAAGGGAGTAAATGTCTTTCCGTCACAGATCGAAGAAGTTCTCTTCGCCATCGAAGGATGCGAACCCCACTATCAGCTGGTGGTCGATCGTCAGGGAGCAATGGATGTCCTGGAAGTACAGATAGAAGTCACGGAGAATATCTTTTTCGACGAAATGAAGAAACAGAAGTCATTCCTCGAAGGAGTAGAGAAAAGATTGCAATCGACCTTGGGGGTCGGTGCCACGGTCAAGCTCGTTGAGCCGAACAGTATACCCCGTCATATAGGGAAGGCGGACCGGGTGATAGACAAACGGAAACTTTAAGAGGATTGATACTCGTGAAATCGCTCTGGAATGGGCTTTGCGCTGGTGGCCTCCAAATTTCCATTCTGAGCGGTTTTTGCGAGTCGGGCAAGGCCAACACCAGGGGAGAATTAGGCCCCTGTGTTTTCTGAAGGCAAAATATCCCCCGCAGGAAAGGATAAACCACTCGAATAGCATACACCGATAAAAGGGGATCAGGTGATGCCGATCTCCATAACGGAAACCAGGACCTTCTCATCAGATTCACACTTAACGTACTTTACATAATATATCTTATGGGACGTAACTAGTGTGGCCCAATCCAGCATTGAGTTTCTGGATTGGGCATTTCCGTCAAGGGATTAATGTTCCATCATCCCCCCATGCCTTCCGCCTTCCCATCGAGTTTGCCTATCCCGGTCCCCATGCCTTTCGGGACGAAAATGACCGTAGTTTGCATAAGAAACTTCGCCGCGATGTCTGTCCCAGCCATCCCTGAAGCTGCGTAATCTTGCAATCGGGTATCTGCGAAGCTTCCACGGTAGCGCCCGGTAGCCAACGCTTACCCACGGCCCGTTATAATAGGGCGCTGCATACCACGAGTCGCCTCGGCAACGATAGTAACGATTGTCTGCATAAAAAAGGTCATCGGGGGTGCCAACCGCTACATAGAAGCCTAATCCGGGCCGCGCCACGAATTCGGGCGGCTCGACGACTTCCACGGGTTGAGCAGCGATAACGGATACCGGGAGATTGCCGAGGTTGATGCCGATGTTGAGCCCGACATTGGATGCATGGGCCAGAGATACTGATGTTGCAGTTGCGAAAACGCTCAGAAGGGCAACAAGATACTTTCTCACGATAATCTCCTTCCCGAGATGCCAGTTGCGATGTTCACTTCACAACCACTGTTTAAGTCGAGACCGCTTTTCCCCGTATCATTGGCAAAGCCGAACCGGCACAGGCTACGCCCCCAGAGCAGGCAATAAGCGCAACTGCCACGGTTATGATCGAGGAAAAGCAGCCTCTTCACGTTTCTACCGTACTTGGTGAGCTACTAGAACTAGATCTTCTTCCCGGAAGCATTAACGTTCTTGTGTTCCGGACTTGTGGTACCCTTCCCATTACCGGTTCCCTGCCCTCTCCCGGCACCATTTCCCGCAGCATGTTGCGTACCTGTGCCATTAAGTAAACCCTGCTGCGAAGGACCACGCTGCGAACCTTTACCATTTCCCGCAGCATGTTGCGTTCCCGTACCATTAAGCAAACCCTGCTGCGAAGGTCCGCGCTGTGAACCATTACCGGATTTCGACCCCCCTTTTCCTCCGGAACCCTGCCTGGATCCGTTTTGCACGTTTCCGCCCTGCATATTGCCGCCACTTCCATGGGACAGGGATGACTCCATACCGCTTCCTCCACTGGGGCCGCCGAAACTGTGTCCCATGGAACCGCTCCCAAAGCCACCGCCACCCATGCCTCCGCCTCTGGCAAATGCCTGGCCGCCAAGAGATAGTGCGGCGATAACCGTTACAACCAAAGTTGTTCTGTTTGTTTTCATCTGTTTTATCCTCCTTGAAAGTTTGCTTCTTGTATGAGGAGGTATTTCACAGCACGTGCCAAGGTCATTGGATATTGTAACTGACCAAATTTATTCGGTTTTGTCGTTAATGACCAGGGATATCGCATCCTTTCTGGTGCAAGGGGTTGCGCGTGCGGTGAAAAGAATTGCACCGTATTCGCCGCGCCCTCACTGTTCCCAAAAGAATTAACGGCATATAACAGTCTCTTCTTCTGAAGTGTAGCACGCCCGGCACCTTGGCCATCTCTCCCCGACTGCGTTCGAACGTCCCTAATTGGGGGAAAAGCGACCTTGACTTCAACACTTACTGTAATATCATTTCAAAAGTACCGTTACGGGTCGAGTTGTCTCTTCGTCTTAGATCGATGGAAAGTGCACGTTTTCGTGGGGAGCCAGCAATGCCACCTTTTGTCTGATCGAGTACCTTGTAGTAATTTCCTCACCGTCACTCACGTATTCCAACCTTCACCTGCAGAAGCGATTATAGGGGGTGGTATCATGTTGAGAAAAGTTATGGCTGCAGCAGCGGTAATAACAGTCGGTATACTGGCAGGGTGCGGTGGCGGTGGCGGCTCGTCAGCCCCCACCGTATCAGGGGTCGCAGCAACGGGCGCTCCGATGAGCGGCACTGCCTTCCTGAAGGACTCCACCGGTACCCAGATGAGCACAACGATCAACCCGCAGGCTGGCTCGTTTTCCTTTGATGTCAGTGGTAAAACGCCACCATTCATGATCAGGGCCGGTTCGCTCTATTCAATGAGCGGTGGGCCGGGAACAGCCAATATCAACCCACTGTCACACCTCATGGTCGGCGACATGGCAGGTTTCAGCAACATGTCAACCATGAACTCCTTCTACAACAATCCGAACGGAACCACGATGCGGAACATGTTCAGCAACATGAGTACATCAAGGCTACATGTACGGGAAAAGATGGGCCCTCTGCTTTCTGCCTACGGGGTTCCCAATGTTGATCCGATCATGTCTCCTTACACCATTGGCAAGGGACTGGACCTGATGTTTGACAATGTTCATATGTCGATAGATAGATACGGCACTGTGACCATGATGAACAGCAGCGGAGGAACAATCTATTCCGGACCGATGGGAAACATGATGGGCGGTACGATGACGTCCGGAAGTATCATGCAGCCGGGCACAGGAACAAGCGGTATCACCATTTCTCCTGTCTCCGGAACGTTGCAGATTAACGGCACCCTGCAGTTCAGCGCCAACATTTCGGTCACCTGGAGTGTTGTTGGGCTCAACAGCGGCAGCATTACTTCTGGCGGCCTCTATACTGCTCCGCCGTACCAGGGGATGTTCCTTGTCAAGGCCACCAGCACCGCTGACTCTACCAAATATGCGACTGCAACCGTTTTTGTAGGCAGTATGGGCATGAGTATGATGTAGCCATCTCACTTCGGTAAATCCTCTCCAAACAAAAAGCCCTCACTCGACTCTTGTCGGGTGAGGGCTACTTTATGGTAATTGTAATTAAAGCAACTGGCTTACCAGTCATGCGCCTCAAGTTCACGCACGAGTTCAACCACCTTGCTCACCACGATCTCCTCGATCCTGCGCCCCTTGTCAGCAGTTGCCCTGGTCGGGTCACCCCAGACTCCGCCGGCCCAGTACTTTCGCTTGTCCCGCACCAGTATCCCTCCCTGAGGGAAATTCGGGAATTCCCGTATGCCTGTCCCCTTGACCAGGTGCGGATGGGTGTAAAGAATGCGGGAGGTCTCGATCTCGCCGGCATGGGAATCCCCCTCGGTCTCCACAATACCGGCGCCTTCACGGCTCGCCAGTTCGTACTCCGTCACCACCGCCATCCGGATATCGGCGTATTCGGCAATCAGCGCCTCACCGGCATCCTGAAGCGCCATCCGATGCGCTCCGCCCGCATGACCGGTAAGTACAATGAAATTATTTAGCCCGTGACTATGAAGAGATACAACTATATCTTTCAATAAACACTTTAAGGTTTCAGTGCTGATTGAAATGGTGCCGGGATGACGGGCAGTCGATCGGCAGTTGCCGTAGTGGACCGGTGGCGCCACGAAAAGCGGTATACGGAGCGACGCCTTCTTCCCCACTTCATACGCCTGGATGGTGTCGGTGGAAAGAGGGAGGTGGCTGCCATGCTCCTCAACCGAGCCGAAGGGAATCAGGACCGACCGGGTCCGTTCCAGCCCGGCCGCAAACTCCGTCATCGTCATTTCTTCGATAATCATCTCTAGTTCCAGTTAAATCCAGGGATCGGCAATCGGGGAACAGTAAAAATCAAAAACTGAGCCTATTGTAAGCATGTCGAATTCAGGGACTATTAGAGCGCCTCAAGTTTAACTAAAAATTCAAAACTCATAATTCAAAATTGCATTTACAATTGTCCCATAAATCGATGTGTCTGGGGTATGACCCGCACTTCCGCCAGGTTCCTGTACGCAAGCTCCTGTAGTTCCAGCACCAGTTGCGGTGGTATTGTCACCTGCCCTTCCCTGTCCGTTACCGGTTGGAGGATGAGGGGGATGGTCCGGTCGACGGCGGCGATGATCTCGCAGGTACGGGAGATTTCCCACTCCTCGGTTGAAGAGCCTATCACCGTCTTGACGAAAAGGTTTTTCTTCCGGGCAATCCGGAGAAAGTCGAGGTGATGGCTCCACTGGTCGCCGCAGTTAGAGGTCGAGGGGAGCTTTATGTCCATGCTGATATGGTCAATGTGGTGTATCAAGCTTTCCAGTGCGTTAGGGAGGACGCCGTTGGTCTCCAGGTAGATGGGAAGGTAGTTACGGAGCACAGGCAGCCACTCCTGCAGGGTCGCATGGTTGAGGAGCGGTTCGCCCCCCGTGAGACTCAAGGAATGGTGGAGACCCGGCCAGCCTCGTTGCCACCCTTCCAGGACGGCAACGATCCGGTCGAGGGTGACGGGGTTATGGGCGGGATGGAAATCACGTCTCCCCGGTGTTCCCTCCAACTGGCAGGTCGCTGGGGGAGCAGGAGTTACGGTGTCGCAGTAGTCGCAGGAGAGGTTGCAGCCGTGGAAACGGAGAAAAATCTGCCTGAGCCCCACCAGCATCCCCTCCCCCTGAATTGAGGAAAAGAGTTCGATACAGTCGGCGGTACGGTAGCTCATGAAAAAACCTCGGGGAAACAGTGAAAGGTGAAAAGTTAAAAGGGGTTTTAATTCAAAATTCAAAACTCATAATTCATAATTGCTTTTCACTCTTCATAGTACGTTGCGCACGCCATATCCGATTCCCACACCGTAACGAAGTCCACCCGCACGTTATCATTGTTGAGGCGGCGGGACAGTTCCCCGTGCAGGTAGCGGGAGATGTTTTCCGACGAGGGGGAGAGTCCGGCGAAGGGGGCAAGCTCGTTCAGGTACTTGTGGTCCAGGGTCTTGAGCAGGGCGTTGGTCTCAGCCTTGAGGACCTTGAAGTCGATCCCGAGCCCCGCCTTGTCCAGTTCCCGGGCGGTAACCGTCACTTCCACCTTCCAGTTGTGGCCGTGGAGGTTCTCGCAATCCCCCTGGTAGTGGACCAGATTGTGGGCGGCTGCAAATGATGTGAGAATTTTCAGTTTATACATTATGGTGTCCTATCGTTGGTGAAGTGTTAAGGAGAAATAGTAGTGCTCACGGAGTACAGTTTATCAAGCTACAACATTCTTAGCCCACTCATGCCCTGATTGTAAAGGTAAAAAACCAGGCGAAAAAGTATCATCTTGCTTATGGGCTTCCAGGTCATATATCTGTGACTTACGGCTCTTTTATCCTTGCATAACAGGTGCCGGTCAGTGTATGTAAACAGGGAGAAAATAAGGCAAGTGCATTTTTGAGGGGGCAGTGTTGTCCGATTGGAATATCGAGAAACGAGCAATGGCCGTTTGTGCCGGGTACCGACCGGTGCTGCGGCTTTTTTGCCACCAGTGGGGAAACAATGCGGATTGGCGGGTTCCCGCCAGCAAACAGCTCGACGACCATGCGCAGAGGGGTGTTATATGAACAAACGGATGATTATGTCGGTAAGGGGACACGTATCGCTTTTTCTCGCGGTGCTCACCCTGCTCTCTTCCTGCGGATTTGCCTATGGGGGGTCCAGCCGGGAGGGTAACCAGGCCTTGCTTCTGCCGCCGTCGCAAGAAGACCAGACCGTGCTCACGCGCCGCCTCCAGACTGCCAAGCGTGATATCGAGGCTTTCCGGATCTTCGCGGAAAATTTTCGCAGCAATGGCGATTCCAAGGCCCTCGCCCAACTCCAGTACCCCGTGGACGATTTCCTGAAAAAGCATGTGGACAATCTCCTGTCCCAGAGCCTGCAGCATGCAACCCTCGAAACCATCCGGCTGTCGGCAGAAATAATGTTCATCAAGGCGCGCGTCTTCCTTGACCTGAACCGGGGTGATGCCGCCAGAAGCGTCGTTGCCGAGATGAAGAACCAGTTCGGCTCCTACCAGAAGATGTCGGTTGAGCTTCCCGGCAAGACCACCACGCTGGACGAAGGGATTAGGCTGCTCGACGAGGAACTGGCGAAGTCCGCCACTAACGACCGAAAATAAGGAGTCTGCTGATCATGGAGTTTTTCGGCATCATCACGATAAATCCTGAAACCTTCAACGTCTGGTCTCTGCGGATATCCATGTCGCTGACTACGACCATCTTCCTTCTCGGCTGCTTCATGGCCGTACGTGCCTTCCTCTATGCACGGGGAGGCGATCCTGCCCATCTCAACAAGATAAAGAACCAGGAGATGTCGCCGGCCGACGGACTGGCCGAGAGCGTCGCCAAGATGCTCTGGTCCACGGCACGTGACGAGGAGCAGAGAGGGCACGGTGCGCCGCAGGCGTTTCTTCTCGATGCCACGCGCCAGGTTGCGGAAAACGGCTACGACGGCCGCTACGTCAACAAGATTTACATGTGCGCCAACCTCCTTCCCCCCATCGGCCTGTGGGGAACCGTCGCCGGCATGATCGTGATCTTCCTCTATACCGGCGATCCCACCAATGCCCTCAACAAGGGAGCCATCGGCACCAAACTCTGGTCGACGTTCCTGGCCCTGATGTACTACGTTACCCTCGAATCGATCTGCCTCTTCCTGACCATGCATTCGAGAAAATCCATCGACCGCGGTCTGAGCGTGAAACTCTGAGGAGCGACGACCCATGGCCATGAAACGCATCGCACGTCATACCTGGCTTTTTTCCTTCACGGATGTCGCCTTCCTGCTCCTGCTGGTGTGGACCCAGATCGCACGGCTGAACACGTCTGCAACCCCTGTGGCGGAAATGCAGCTCCCGGCGCCGGTCGTGGCGAAGAACCCCGAGCTGACGGCACTGAAAACCTCCAAAGAGTACCGGCAGGTGCTCATCGAGAAGCATTCCGACCGGCCATACCGGTTGACCAGCATCGTCAGCGGGAACGAGGTGTCACGCAGCGCCCCCATGACATTTGCGGAACTGGCCACCTCCCTGAATGCGGTTTACAGCGAGCGACGTGGCACGCCGCGCCCGGTGGTTGTGCCGCTCCCCGAGTCCTTCAGCAGTGACCTTCTCCAGGCGGCAGCGCTCGTCAGTAAGCTCTGGAACGTAAAGGAGAGCGCAGTGGTCCACCTGGAGAGCGAAGGGAAACAATGAGCCGGCTGATTCGCATGGCCTATGGCCACGGCGGGACCAGACTGGAGCGGATCCTCGTCACGGCTTCACCCGCAAAATCAAAGGCCATGCCACTCTGGCTGCAGTTTTTGCTGCTCTTTTCGTGGATCGTTGTACTGCTCCTGTTCAGCCGCTACGCGGTCACAACCGCCCCGAAACAGACAACAGCCATCGATACGAGCCGGCTGGAACTGATGCCCCCCCCCGCCATTCCTGAACCACCGCTGGTCAAACCGGTCGAACCGCCGCCTCTGCCGCCACGGCAAAGCGCGCAGGAACATCAAGAACAGCAGCAAGAAGATGTGGCCGCACCCACCATCACCCGCCCTGTCCAGCGCGCACCAGTAGAACCGGAATATCAGCCGCGCATTGTCCGGCAAAGAGCACAGACGGCTGTGGACGACGTAACGCCTGCAGCGCCCCAGGTACGACGGTCTGCCGCCATGGCCGAATCGGCTGCAGAACGAACGACCATCACGCGGAGCCGGGGTGCCGCGACTACAGACACGCCAGCTGCAATGGAGCGGGTTGCCCCTCTGCGTAGGGCGCGGGGATCAGAGGGAACGGCGACAGTAGCAGGACCGGAACTTCGACCGATAACCCGCAAAGAACGGCCAGGCGGGACTATTTCCGGGGGGACACCGCAGATGGTTGCCACGCGGGAACGGCCGGGCGGGATGGCTGCCGAGGAGAAGGGAAGCTCGCACCTCTCCATCTCCCGGGGAGTTTCGTTCTCAAGTCTGGACACGTGTACCAGCACCCGGGAAGAAGAGGAAAAAATCACGGCCGTGCTGGGGATCGTCGGCGGACGGCAGAGCTGCCGGGACGGTTCGGGCGAATACCGGTTCAGGGGTACGCAGCGAATCTCGTCGTTCAACCTCATCATTTATCCCGCCAAGGGACATAAACCAACCAACAGATGCGAGGAACTGGAAAATGCGTACAGGTGCCTTAAAGGCCGTTGACCTACGGTTCGTTCCCCTGCTTGCTGTCATGCTCTGTCTGCTGGCGGGAGCGACGGCGGCGCACGCGGCCGGACCGAAAAAGAAGAAGGCAGGGACCGCGGTAAAGTCCTCCACGACAATGAAGACCGATCGACCCCAGGCTGCAGCCGTGACGATCAGGGAGTGGGGGCCGTATCTGGACGTGGCCTACGAACTCACCTACTGGGACAGGGCCGAGATCAAAGAATGGCGTGAAAAGAGCGAACGGCAGCTCGGAGAGACGCTCGCAGCCTATATAGCGGAGTGGAACGACAAGCTAGCGGTTTCAGCCGGCAGCACCGTCAGCGCCGGCGGGGACAACCGGCTGCCGATCTACCGGGAGCGGGACTATCTGCGGTTGGCCATCGCCCAGACTATCGATTACCTCCAGAGCGAGAACCTGGAAAGTCTTAACAGCGCCGAACAGATCCTCGATAAACTGAAGGAGAAGGCGACAATGCCGGAGGTGGCCTTCTGGACCGGGTTCGTCAAGGCGCTGCAGGCGATGGAGGTAAACGACTCCCCACAGTTCGTCGCCCGGGTCTTCGATATCTGGAACAACGCCGTCATGTACATCGAACAGGGGACCGCCGCTGCGGCGAATGCGCCCAGCGGCAAGAGTGCCCCCTACCTCTACCGTAATATTGTCAATCTTGTGGTCAATCAGGCAATCATCGACCGGAAGATGAAAGATCTCAACGCCCTGGGACCACTCTTCCTCATGCTACGCGACCGGGACCTGGCAGAAAAACCGGACGAAGGACACTACCTGACATCTCTGGTCCGGCATATCGCGGACGGTTTCGAGGCCCCCGATGCGGATCGTTACCGGCTCAACTTTACCGTGGCAGTCATCGAGGCACAACGACTGCAGAAGATAGCCGCCGCCAAACTCGATTCCCAGGGGATGACCGACGACGCGCAACGGGTTTTCGAGCAGTCGCGGCTCTTTGACGATTATGCACTCAAATGGGCCTCATCCCGTCGGAGCAGCGGGGCAGCCCTGGCGATTGCCGACTACCTGGACATCACCAGCTTCGCCATCCAGCGCCTGGCAGACAACGGTAAAGCACCTGCCTACCCCTTCTTTGCCATGCTACCTGCCCACGATGGCTCGTCAACCATCCTCAAGGCGATGGATATCTTCAATGACCTGGCAGCTTATAACAACGGCGGCTGGGAAAAAGCCGGCTACGCCAACCGCGAACTCTACCTGAAGGCGACTCACCGGCTATGGCGGACCATCATGGAACTCGCCCTCTGGACAGGCGACTTCTACCAGATGAGGCTCGACTCCGCCAACGACCCGCAGGCCATTTTCACCGTCGCTGCGCCGATGCAGGCGGTTCTCAACTCCTATCTGGACTTCTTTGCTGCCCAGACGAGGTACGGTTATCCGGAGGTAGTACCCGACTCAGCCTGCTTCGGAGCCGCCGAGGCAGCAGAAAAACTTGCCCATGCCTACCTGCGCACCTACACCTACAGCACTGACAGCGCCAGTTACAACCTCTGGTTCGTCCGCCGCCTGCAGGCAGCAGAACTCTTTCCCCTGGCGCCGGGAGAGATTGCCCGGTCCGCAGCAGTGCTCCAGCGCGACGGTCGCTACAACCTCTTCCTCGATTACTTCCTCCCCCTTGCAGACCGTTTCAAACAGTCAGCCGCGGTGCAGAAGTGGCTGGAAGGCCAGAAGAGCGACACTGCGGCGGCTGTTCGTGCCTATGCTGGCACCATCGATCGTCAGTTTGCCGCCGATCCCGGCGGCAGAAAAAGTAGCGCTCCGGCTGCCACCACCGCACCGCTCCAACAGTTGCGGGAGGAGTTGCAACGCAAGCCTGACCATCCGGTGCACCAGTTCCTGAAAGAGTTTTACGTGGAAGAAATGGGTAAGGACACCCCCTATAGCCGGCTTCTGAAAGACGCGAACCGGCTCGGAGGAAAGCTGTAGTTCCCCATTGTTTTAAAGCGGACACCGCTCCGCACGACCAGATATAATGACGTGAGGACCTTTTATGCGATATATCCGAACTCTGCTCCTCGGGGCGCTTCTTTCATGCGCCCTTCCCTTTGCCGCCTCCGCGGGTGAAGCACCTCCTGCTCACGAATGGGATACGGTTCTCGACGAAATCAGCGCCCATACCTGGCACAGCCGGGACGAACTGAACACCGAACTGCAACAGCACGAAGCCCGCATCAAGCAGGACCTCCCCGGCTACATATCCGCGTGGGAACAGCGCATGGCATTGCCGATTGCCTATACCGCCAAGAACAGAACGGGCGACTCCTGCGGACCGCTTACTTACTGCGCTGCCGACTTCCTCGACATCCGGAAGCTCATCAATCAACTGCGGGAGCGTAACGAGCCGGTAGCACGCCTGATCTTCGACAAGCTCACACCGGAAGCGCAGCAGGTCATTGCTGCATCCGCCCCACCCGTACCCCAGCCTGGGAAGAGCGGCGCGACGAGTGCAACTGCCGGTGCAGCAGGGACCGCTCTGGCAAAAGCAGTACAAATCCTCCCCGGGGAGCTGTCAAAGATCGTACGGGAGGAAACCATCTACACTCCGGAGCGATTCAAGGAAGTCCGGCTCTCCTTTGCGACAAGAAACCTCGTCTCCGAGCACTACGATGCGCAAAACCGCGTCTGCGTCAACAAAAGCCTTCTCACCGAGGCGTTCCCGGAGGGGTTGGCACGCAACTTCAAGTGCGTCATTCAGAAGGACGAAACCTACCGGCGGGTGGTAGCAGCCAGGACAGTCCAGTACCTGCGCACGGGGGATACCAGTACCCTTGCAACAGCAATTGCCATCAGCAATAAATTCGAAGACAAACTCATGTACACCGACTTTGCGTTCTGGTACTACTACCCGCGGATGCTTGATGACGTGCATTCCGGGAATGCCGTCAGCTTGAAGCACGATTCCTATGCGCTGCTGAACGATGCCGTCCTGGGTGGCGAGCCGACCTCCCCGGCAAAGGCAGGTCCTGCCGAACAGGAGCGACGCAACTACGGCTGGAACCTCGCTGATGTAGTCCTGATCAGGGGAATCATGGAAGGACGCATGAGTGGTCTTGAAGCACTCGGCTCGGCCATCTGGCTGCTCGGTAATCGAAATGAAGCACCGGCCGGCAGCGGCCAGGAGAAAGAGCTGGGACTGCTCCTGACCGATCTGCGCAAGTACCTGGACGGACCCGAGTCCGACAATTTCCGTTTGAACTATGCGGTTGCAATGCGCGAGGGGATGAGACGCTACGCCCTCCTCGTACGTGCACTCGATGCACATGGAGACAGTGCAGCCACCGAAATTCATTTCAAAGAGTCCCGGAAATATCTGCGACTCGCCTATGAATGGGCAGAAACCGGGCAGGGAAAGGCAACAGCTGTCACGAACTATCTGGAGCTCATCAACCTGGCACTGGCACGGATGAAAGACACTCTTCCCCCAACTGCATACGCGGCTTTGGCTACAAACCCGGGCAAAGCCAGTGCCGATACGGCGGTCTCCCTGTACCACGAGATGGCGGCCAGGGAAAACGAAGGATGGGAACAGCTGCGCTTCGTAAGCCGCAAAGCCTACATCGACAGCGCCCAGAAACTCTGGAGCGCCCTGCGGCGGAATACAGTCCTCGTCGGCGATTATTATCTGCAACGGATGGACAAGGATGATTTCCAGAGCGTCATGGATAACGCTGAACCCGCGGAACGGGCACTCCTCCGCTACGTCAAGCTTTTTGATGAGATCACTGCCAACGGCCACCGGGAGATCATGCCTGATTCGGCTTACTTCGCCGATGCGGAATGTTTGAAAATGCTGGCGCAGCTGAAGCGCATCGTTTACGCCTACAACAACAAAATCGAGCTGCACAACCAATCCATTACCTACCTGCTGAAGGCAATCGAAGTTTATCCGTACGACGACAGCATCAACGTCTATGCGGTCATGAGCAGGAACATCAACACCCCCCTCGTCAACCGGTCGCTGGATAATGTCCTGAGCAGGATGGCCGCCAACCCGGTCACCGCCAAATGCCTCGACAGTTCCAGAAATTTCTGTGACCGGAGCCTCAGCCAGACGATGGAATGGAATCGGTACAAGGCAAAGAACAACCTGTCCGGGAGAACCGACGTTGACCGTCTGGAGGAACTCAAGGCACTGGTCGGCACCGGGCAGCCGGGAACCACCCTGCCCGGCCAGGACATGTATCGGCTCGCGGGGAGCTACATCGCCGTGGCCGAACAACTTGCATCCCTCACGGCGGAATCACGGGAACAACTCACCAAATGCATGGCCTCAGGGGTCGAGTGTGCGGCGAGTCCCGAAGCCGACAAACGTCTGGTAACGAAGAAAGATGAAGCGGAGAAGATGAATGCTGCACTGCTCGGCTCGTGCGCCGCTTACCGGCAGGCGCAGGGGAATGCGGGGGATGGCAATGGTCTGGCCGACGCGTCAAAACTGGCTACCCTCGCCACCGACGTTTCCTTGTACCAGACCGACCAGGTGATGGACATTACCATGCGGAAGAAACTATACGAACTGCGCCTCATGGACAACCACCCCATGCACAAGGTGATCAAGGCCTCTTTTTACGCGAACTGATACTGACCCGCATCACGTTTCACCCATAAAAAAAACCGGAGCAGAGATGCCCCGGTTTTTTTTGTGCCTTATAGTGAGTTCAGAAAAGGTTGGTCTAAGGACCCGTCATGTTAATCTTCAGCCCGTTGTCGGTTTCGGTGATCCGGTACGGGAGGAGTTTACCCTGGGCAGAATCGAGAACGATTCTGAGGAAGTTGGGGTGATTCCCGAAACGGACGGCGAGGATGCCGAATTTGTGGACCGGTACCCTGACCGCCCCCAGGCCGTTAATCCCGTCGCTGATATCGATGACAAGTCGGGCAGGTTGGGACAGAGTAAAAGTCCGGTACCTGGTGATACGCCCTGTGGCGATTATATCAATGGCATCCTGGTCGATAGATATCCCGGTCACCGTGATTTGTCCAGCCGGTATGTACCCTGTAGTTCCGGCAGTGAAAGTGACCGGTGCTCCATCTGCCCCTGCCGGGGCGGTACCCGAAACCGGTGCCGCCTGCTCAGTCTCGGCTGACGGCATCTGCTTTGCCGCATCCAGCTTCGATGGTTCGGTATAGGTCCATTCGGCTGCGCGGGGAGCCGCACCCTTTTCTTCCACTGGTGCCGAAGGGGCAACCGCCTGCTTCACCCCGCCCAGCTGGAACGTGAGGCCGGCGGTGTAGGCGATGTTATTATACACTTCACGCCTCCGGTTCACGTCCCTTACATTGAAGTCGAGGATATGGCGGACATCACCACGCAGAGCAAGATAGTCGGTAAGGAATATCTTGATGCCGGCACCGTAATCAACCAGGGTATCATGGTCAACCTGACCTTGCCGGGAATCGAAAAAAATTATCCCGCCACCCGCGGCCACATAAGGTACGAAGCGATTCTGCGGGATGAAATGGTAGAGGATGTCACCCCGCACTTCGTACAGGTTCACTTTCTGCTGCGGGGGAACGGCTGTTGAAGTGAGATCAGGGCTGTAGGTGCCGGTAAGTTCCAGCGCCCAGTTTTGGGTCACATTGTAACCGACTGCAAGGCCATAGACCTCGCTGTTCTTAAGCTGCTGGTTACCTTCGAAGACATACCCACCCGCAAATGGTGTAATAGAGAGCGAATAGGGAAGGTTTTCGCCCCGTGCCACAACAGGCTGAAGACAGCCCATCATCAGTAACGCCGCAACAATAGCTGCCTGGCATCGTTTCATTTCAGCTTCCTCCTTGAAGTAAATCCGGGACCCGATCCAAAAGGCTATCCTTAAGGGCTGGGTTTCAACTCAAAATTCAAAACTCAAAATTCAAAACTGCCTTTCGTCGCGTCTTCACGGCAGGCGATTATACCTGAAATTCAGCGACAGGGAAAGAAACAATTTCTGAAAAATAAATGTATTTCTAAAAGCTAAACGGCCGGGATATCGGGACTGGGTTTCAATTCAAAATTCAAAACTGCCTCATCATCCATCTCCACGCCGTTTCCACAATCGACTCCAGGTCGGCGTACTGCGGCTTCCAGCCGAACTCAGTCACCAGCTTCCCTGCCGAGGCGACGAGACGGGCCGGGTCGCCCGGGCGGCGCGGGCCGGTCGCTACCGGAATGGTGCGTCCGGTCACCTTGCGGCAGACCTCGATCACCTCGCGGATGGAATACCCCGTGCCGTTCCCCAGGTTGCAGGTGAGCGAGCCCTTGCCGTCCAGGAGAGCCTGAAGAGCCAGGGTGTGGGCCGAGGCCAAGTCGCAGACGTGGATGTAGTCCCGGATACAGGTTCCGTCCGGGGTATCGTAATCTTCGCCGTTGATGGTGATAACATCGCGTCGCCCCAGGGCTGCCTGGAGGATGATCGGGATCAGGTGCGATTCCGGATCGTGGGCTTCGCCGATCTCACCCGAAGGATGAGCGCCGGCGGCGTTGAAATAGCGCAGACAGGCCGATTGCAGTCCCCAGGCGTGCCCGCAGTCGGCAAGGACCTGCTCGATCATCAGCTTCGAATGGCCGTAGGGGTTTTCGGGACGCAGGGGAGCGGTCTCGACGACGGGTACCGTCTCCGGGGTGCCGTAGACGGCCGCAGTGGAGGAGAAAACGAAGCGTTTCACCCCTCCCCTTTCCATGGCGGAAAGGAGGTTAAGGGTATTGGCCACGTTGTTCTGGTAGTACTTCAGTGGCGCGGTGACGGACTCCCCTACCTGGATGAACGAAGCGAAGTGCATCACTGCCCCGAAGTCGTGGCCGGCGAACAGACGGTCGAGCCCATCCCGGTCAGCCAGATCCCCCTCGATCAGCCGCCCTTCCGGCACGGCCCAGGCGTGGCCGGTGGAGAGGTTGTCGAGAACCAGCGGATCAAAGCCCTTGTCGAGCAGCTCGCGGACCATATGGGAACCGATGTAGCCGGCACCGCCGACAACCAGTATTTTCATGGTGAAACCTCCGTGTGTTAGAAACGGGGACTAGGAACTGGGACCCAAAAATCGGGCCTAAAGGACCAGGGTTTTAATTCAAAATTCAGAATTCAGAATTGCCTTTTGTCGTTATCCTGTTTATCCAATGTATCCCTGTTAAACAGCCTTTGACTTTCAGAGGTTATGAACTTTAACTGAAAACTGAAAACTCAGAATTCAATCCTGCTTATAATGCTGCACATGCCGCATCAGCAGTTCCTTCACCACCTGCCGGTTGTCCAGCCCCGGCGCCACGTCGGGGAGGGCGGCGAATTCCGCCAGCATCCGGTCGATCTCCTCGGTGGTATGGGCGGCGCTGTTGCGCGCCACGAAGACCTTCTGGTGGCGGGTCGCTTCCGTCCCCTCCTCGGCGGTCAGGATCTCCTCGAACAGCTTTTCCCCCGGCCGCAGTCCCACGAATTCGATGGGGATGTCCTCGTACGGCTTCAGGCCGTGCAGGCGGATCAGCTCCTCCGCCAGCTCCACCACCTTCACCGGTTCACCCATGTCCAGCACCAGCACTTCGCCGTTGTTGCCGAGCACCGCAGCCTGGAGCACCAGCGACACCGCCTCGGGAATGGTCATGAAGTAGCGCTTCATCTCCCGGTCGGTTACCGTCAGTGGGCCGCCCCGCTTCAGCTGCTCCATGAACAGCGGCAGCACGCTCCCCCTGCTCCCGAGCACGTTACCGAACCTGACCGAAGTGTACTCCGTCCCCCCCTCGCGGCTGTAGGCGGTGCAGACGTACTCCGCCACCCGCTTGGTCGCCCCCATGATGCTCGTCGGCATTACCGCCTTGTCGGTGGAGATCATGACGAACCGTTCCACCCCATGCAGCTGGCAGGCCCGGGCCAGGTTGCGGGTGCCGAAGATGTTCACCTTCACCGCCTCCGACGAGTTGTCCTCCATCATCGGCACATGCTTGTAGGCGGCGGCGTGGAACACCAGCTGGGGGCGATGGGTCCCGATCACCCCCCCTACCCGCACGGCGTCCCGCACATCCCCCACCACGTAGTGGAGCCGGTCGGCCATTTCCGGAAAGGCCCGGTTGAGCTGCAGGCGCATGTTGTGCAGTTCCGTTTCGTCGATCTCGAACAGGATCAGGCTGGCCGGTTTGAAACCGCAGACCTGGCGGACGATCTCCGAGCCGATGGAGCCGCAGGCACCGGTCACCATGATCGCCTTGTCGGTCAGAAGCTCCTCGATCCGGTCGTACTCCACCTCCACCGCCTGCCTGCCGATCAGGTCCTCGATGCTGATTTCGCTCAGCTCCTTCAGGCTCACCTCGAAGCGGGCGTGATGCTTGTACATCTGAGGGACCATCTTGATCCGGGTTATCCCCGCCTCCCGGGCGGCATGGTGGATCTTGCGCAGCGACTTGAAGTGGGTCGAGGGGATGGCGATGATCACCACCTCCACGTCACGCTTCCGCACCGCCTCCGCCAGCCGGTCCGTCACGCCGAGCACCCGCACCCCGTGGATGAATGACCCCACCTTCATCGGGTTGTCGTCCAGGAAGCCGACCGGGTAGTACTCGGCAAAGTCCCGCCGCGCCATGTCCCGCAGCACCAGTTCCCCCGTTATCCCGGCCCCCACGATCAGGGTCCGCTTCCCCTGGGCGAAGCTCCGTTTGTTCCGGATCACCTCCAGGTAGCCCCGGCGGGAGATACGCAGGGCACAGACGAAAAGGAACGAAATGAGGCCGTCGAGGATGAAGAGGCTCCGGGGAAAGTGCACGCCATAGTGGTCCAGATGGAGATACGGGAGGGGGGTAATGACCAGCAGCACCATGAGGAATGCTTCCGCGACCAGGGTGGCAAGCCCGATGTTGTACAGTTCGATCAGGCCGACGAAGCGCCAGGTCATCTTGTAGACCTTGAAAACGGCGAACAGGGCGAGCTTGACCACGAGAAAGAACGGGAGTGCTTCGGTGATAAGCGGGATATAGCCCGGTTTGATCCGCAAGTCGAACCGGAGGTAGAGGGCAAGATAGAGGGAGAGGGTGACAATCAGCGCATCTCCCAGAAAAAAGAAGATGAAACGCTTGAGTGCCGAGGGGCGGATCAGCTTGTCGATCAACTGCTCAGGGGCAATGAAGGTATATTTATCGGGGTTATGAGATATCGGGGGCATGGGTTACCGTTCGTCAAGCATATATTTCTTTGAAATTAAATCATCACTAGTGCAAAGCAATAGTTACACCCAAAAGAGCAAAAAAACAAATGATTATAGTGGGTCGATGTACAACGGGAATTATTTCTGTGGAGTGTAAACCGGATACTCACTAGCAAAACCGTGATCCGGACCCAAAATGCGGGCCTGGTTCTAAGTTTTTCGTCGCGTCGTTGCGTCGTCGCGTGAGATCAGATTTAGACATCAATGTTTGACGCCTTCACTCTTCACCACTTTTACAAACGTAAGAAAAATAATCCGGAGGTCCAGGGCAAAGGTGCGGTTGTTCAGGTAGTACTCGTCAAATTCCACCTTGACCGGAATAGGTAGCTCGTCCCGGCCGTTGATCTGCGCCCAGCCGGTCAGGCCGGGGGGCAAAGCATGCACTCCCTTCCGGGTGCGGAGTTCGATCAGGTCTTCCTGGTTGAACAGGGCCGGGCGGGGACCGACGATGCTCATGTCACCTTTCAGGATGCTGAACAGTTGGGGGAGTTCGTCGAGGCTGGATTTGCGAAGGAACTTGCCAACGGGGGTGAGCCAGCGGTCGGGATCTCCCAGAAGATGGGTGGCAACAGCGGGGGTGTCGATGCGCATGGTGCGGAATTTGGGCATCTTGAAGATGACGTTGTTGCGCCCTACCCGGTCGGACCAGTAGAGGATCGGACCGGGGGATGTGAGCCGGACCAGTGCCGCCACGAGGAGCATGGGGAGGATCAGGAAAAGGATGGCGGTCAGTGCCATAGTAAAATCAAAGGTGCGCTTCAGCATAACATTTCATCCATTATCGTTCTTGTTTGGCTAACCCGAAATAACTCAAAACTGATAATTCAAAATCCAAAACTCAAAATTTGTCGCGGAACCAGGTGACGGTTTGCAAAAGCCCCTGCTCCATCGTGAAGGGTGGCTGCCAGCCAAGCTCTCGTCTGATTTTAGAGCTGTCCACCGTCAGGGAACCGGCAAGACGGTCAACAGCAGCTTTCTTACCGGTCAATGTTCCAGCCAGGCTCATGAGCGACAGCGGAACCGGGAAAAACCGTGCCGGGCGGCCGAAGGCGGCGGCAATCCTGCGCACCAGCTCAAGCGTTGAAACATCCTCGCCGTCGCTCACGAGATATGTCTGTCCTGTCGCACGGGGGTGGGTTGCGCAGAGAGTAACGGCATCCACAAGGTTCCCCAGCCCGATAAGGCTGCGTTTATTGCTGATGCAGGCGAGTGGCAGGGGAACGCCGCGCCGTACCGTCTCCAGCAGACGTCGGAAATTCGCTTTCACGCCGGGGCCGTAGACCAGGGGCGGCCGGATGATCACCACTTCAAGACCGGTATCTGCGGCAACCTTGCGGAGAACATTTTCTGCTTCCAACTTGCTGACACCGTAGGGATCTTCCGGCGCCGGTGGATCGTCTTCCGTGTACGGCACCACCCTACCTTCACCGTTCACCTTTACAGAACTGAGAAAGACCAGGCGTCGCACCCCGGCAGCGGCGGCCTGACGTGTCAGGTTTTCTGTGCCCGCCACGTTAACCCGACGAAACTCCGCCAAGGGGTCTGCAGCATCCTCGTTCATCACATGGACCCGCGCCGCCAGGTGTACCACCACATCGACACCGCGCAGGGCATCGGCATACACTGTCGTGTCCGACAGCGATTGCACCACGACCTTCTCCACCGTTTCAGGCAGATGATCGGTCCGTTCCCCGGCCAGCACCGCCGCGCGTACCTGACACGTTTCACGTCCCAACCGTTCGAGGAGTGCCGTTCCCACAAAACCGGTGGCTCCGGTGATAAGCAAGTTCATGTAGTCCCTACTATTTAGTATCTTACGGTCACAATATTGGTAACTGTAAGTAAAAAATTGAGTTTAAAAAAAGCACTATTTGGATTCTAAAAACAAATTTTGATATTTATCAGTTACTACGCTCCATAAATATCGTCTTTTTGCTATTTCTTTCATTCTTAACTTGTAAGGACTTTTATCAATTTTGTTTTCAAGATAGTTGTTTACTATAGCCTCTAACTCTTCCTTAGATCTGAAGTAGATTGCAGAATTTTCTGTTGTTTCTATATTATAAGGAACATTGAATACAACACAACATAAACCGAGATTCATAGCTTCAACTAACGAGGGATTTGTTCCGCCAACGCTATGCCCATGAATATATAAACAACAGTTTCCGCGAAGTTCGTCGAGTTCGGCTTGTTCGTATATAGGGTCTAATAAAATCAGGTTTGAACTGTTATTGTATTTCTTTCTCAGCTCAATTCCATAGCTACTAAAATTCCAATTCCCAATAACAACAAGTTTCAATGTGGTATTCTTGAAAGCAGCAAGTATCATATCAAGATTGTTCTCGGGCTCAATGCGACATACTTTGAAAGCATAATTGTCAGGTAGTATTGAATACTTATGCTGAGTCGTAATTTTCATAGGAACATATTTTGCGTTATCACCTCCGTATTCAATTAATTCTGAGTTGATCTTATATTTCTCTAAAACATATTCCTGGATTTTTATATTGTCTGAAATAACAATATCAGAATAATTAACACCGAATTTTTCGGATTGAAGTAGAAAAGCTTTTGCAAACCTTCCCCATTTTCCTCTTTTCCATTCAGCACCATCAATATTCAATATAATTTTTTTACTGAGCAGCCTGGCGATAGGCAAAAAAATACAGCCAGATGTTCCAAGAACTAAAAGAATATCGTACCTTTTATAAATAGCGTGAATCATAGATACTATATCGTAGGGTATGCTCTGAATTCCATTTGCTTTTAAAGGTATTATTTTTAACTCTGCATCGTTAAACTTTTTCAAACCTTTTTGTGCATTGAAAAAACTTGTGTACACAATAAATGAAAAATTTTCTTTCAAGTTGTCTGTTAAATGATTGAGTAATTGATCCCATCCACCATATCGGCCGGGAAGTCCGTTGGTTCCAATAATGGCAATTGTTTTTTTCTTAACCATTTTTCCTCGTCTCCAAGCGTGATTCTGAAATTAGCCGACAGATGTTTTCTGCAAACCGTCTTGATGAGAACTCGGCGGCTCGTTTCCGGCACTCAACTGACATGTGCGCGACTAAGTTCTTATTTCTGTAAAGATGCAGCACCTTCTCACTAAGTGAATCTATACCTCGTGAATCGACCATGAACCCCTGCACGCCATCCTCGACCAATTCGATTGGCCCCCCCACCGGCGGGACGATCACCGGAATGCCGAAGGCCATCGACTCCAGTATCGTCATGCCGAAGGTCTCCACCCACTGATCAACCCGCGAGAGGTTAAGGACCAGGCTTGCCCTGCCATAGTATGCCGTCGTGTCTGTCGTCCGCGGATGTACAGCGATATTAGACGGAAGGGTCCGGCAGGCGAAGTAGCGTTCAATCGTCTTTTGGTCATCATTCACCACCAGATCGAAGCGGATATCTGTCTGGTCATTCAGCGCATCTGCCAAGCTCAGGAGCTCTGGAACCCCCTTGTAATCGCGCAACGAAGCAATCATCAAAATATTGAAGTATCCGTCATGATTGTGCGCATATGCTGACGTTCCTGCCTTGGCGAAGAAACCGACATCGAGCGCATTGTACACACGTCGTGCGGGTATATCCGGAATGGGCAATGCCTTCATATGGGCATCGGAGACATAAATATTGAGTGATGAGGTCATTCGGGCGATGGTGGTAAGCAGGTATTTGAGCGGTGCCGGGTTAATGGAGATTTCGTGGACATGATAGATAACTCTTCTGCCGGTCAGCCTGCCATAGAGGGCCGCGCCGAAAGGGAGCAGAGTATTGACATAGATCACGGCGTTCTTGTCGATAGTGCGGTCAGCCAACAGTTTACAGAATAAAACAGCCTGGCTGAAGAAGTAGGTAAAGAGCGTCAGGATTCGGTGCTCCATCCTTCTGTACCAGTAGCGGGAGATGGGGATATCACAATGTGAAAGGACACCATCACCGCAACTGCCCAAGTAGAGTTTAGAACGAATCTTTTGCGAATGAACAGCTCCGATAGTCTCTTTCAAAACTCTGGGACTGCCGGAAGAGTCGTTAAGGAGGTGCACGAAGACCAGCTCAAATGACATGTGAATCAACCCTGGACTTGATGACCTTTGCCGGGACGCCTGCGATAATAGAGTTTTCTGGCATATCTTTTGTGACAACAGATCCGGCAGCAATAACACATCCATCACCGATTGTTACAGCATCTAAAACGGTAACTTTCGATCCGATCCAACAATTTCTCCCGATCTTAATACCCTTGCGAGTCGTTCCCTGGAATCTGATTTCTACATCAGGGTCGTCATAGATATGGTTTTCTGGGTGGCAACTCAGGTATTGACCAATGATACACCCATCACCTATTTCCAGACCGCCACCACCGCCGAGATAAGCAAATTCTCCAAGACCGACATTATTCCCAATTCTGATGTATTTCCCTGGATTATTGTAGGATGTGGAAATAATAAGCCTGCTGAACGCCCCTATGGAAACATTATTGCCAATAGCGAGATTTTCTTGCCCCATGGCACTTAGATAAACATAATCGTGGAGTTGCACCCATTTCCCAAATGTCATATTTCCAACAACATCTAACTTAACCCCCTTACCGAGAAACAAAAGTTTAGGGACTTTTAGAAAAATAAGCAGACGCAATGACCTGCAAAAACAAATCGCACGTCCGGCAAGCAAGGAAATGAGTGTAGAAACTGCAATTCTTTTATCTAACTCAAAACTGGGGTTCTTTTTTCTAATAATATAAGTAACGAACTTATGTATCATATTGACCCTCTGCGGGGATATTTACTCTGCCCAGAGCAAGATCCCATGTTGCTAGTAGCCAGTGCGCTTGTTGGTGGAGAGGTATTTGTTTCGTATAAAGACTTAAATAGTAACTGACTGTGTGACAAAGATACAAGGCATGTACAAGGTCATAATTTATATTAAGACTTGCGACTAGATCAGCCATTTCATGGCACTTGGATGTTTCAAGCAGAGTCTGTGTTATGGTATCAATGTTATTGTTTCCTGATAGGATATTGGACTGATAAACGAAATGGAAATAATCAAAAAGTATGGGCACGTCTTCTCTGGCTAATTCCCAGTCATAAATATGCAGCTTTTCCAACCCAACAAACATGTTCCATGGAGTAAAGTCGCCATGTGAAATAGAAGTTGTCAGGTGCAAATCAGGTTTTATTGACGCGATAATGTCTTCAATTCTTGAAACAGATCTCATAACTGTTTTATTATCAAGACCATTATCACTGAATTCAGCTTTTTTAAGTGTTTCAATATAAGTTATTATTTCCTTGTATATTGTGAGGTTACCAATAAGCTGTTTTCTTGAGTATGATTTTGCAAGTTCAGATATAACTCTTGTGTGCTTTACACCGTATGATGATTCTTTGATAATTTTGTCAGGCTTTATATTTGAAATGATTATTGTATTGGCTTGAATAGAATCTGATATTTCAGGGTGTTCAAAAGTTTTAAACTCTCTCAAAGAAAGTGATTTCAATATATTCTTTTCGTTTTGGACATTTTTACCAGATGACTGATTGACTGCAATTTTTACGAAATGCACAGGTTTTTTATTTTGAATCAGACATAATATTATTTTTCTATTTTCACCGGCTGTACCTGTAAATAATGTAATTGAATCATATGATAATGATTCTGGAACATATTTTTTAAGAGTATTGCCACATATAACTGTCACTCTATCAAAAAACAATCGTTGTAGTTTTGTCAGATAAATTATCTCAAAAACAATCTTATAAACTTTCGATAATAATGTGGGGGAATTATAAAAATTCAGAAAAAATGGATGAATTACCTCTGTCGGTATCATCCACCGAATAGAATGGTCTTTGTTTGTAATTATGTAAAAGGATTGATCGTTTTTGTTTTTATCCTTAGTTTTGTTAAAACAGATTACCGGTATTTGACCTGTTGGATAGATTTCTTTAGCGTCTGTAGAAACAATCAGTGTGTGATTCTCTGTTAAAGTTATTTTGTTTAACTCTTTGCTGGAAGTCACTTCATAATTTGGAATTTTTGCTTGGCTAATAAAAAGACAATCCGGATCAATTACTATAGTATTACTAGTATCAAGATCCCATAATCTGGCAATTGTGTTAATATCGTTAAGGTTGAATTTACTCATATACTTTCATAAACCTCTGTCATGGCTTTGCCTTTTGACGCCCAGGTCTGCGTTTTAGACAATTCAAGTGCTCCTAGAGACAATGATTTAAGATATTCCCTATCCATATAAAGCTTTTTAAGTGCTTCGCACAATTCAGTTACGCTTGTATCATAATCTTTATAATTTATTTTTACTGCTGAAGAATTTGTCACTGTCTCACCAGGGCCATAATTATTAAAACAGACCACAGGAACACCGTAGGATTGTGCCTCAGCTACAACCATTCCTGCGCCCTCGTGTGAGGTAAAGAGAAACACATCCGCTTTGCTATAATATTTCGGCATCAGTCCTTTATCAATCCATCCTGCAAAATCAATATTGTTCTCAACGCCGAGCGACCTTGAGAGATTTTTCAAATCCTGGATCAGTTCGCCCTGGCCTAAAATCAATAGTTTAATTTTCTGAGAATTAACCCCGGTTGACGTGAGGAATTTTGCAAAGGCTCTTATCGCCAAATCGAACGATTTAATATCTATCATTCTCCCGGCAGTCATTACGGTAAATAAACTGGTATCTTTCGTGTCGTCAAATAAACTCGGTGGATCAACACCAACCTGTGAAAATATGACTGCTTTTGCATCTTTTATTCGAAGCCGTTTTGCAACGCTAATATTTCCGCACAAAATCACTTTAGCTCTGTTTTTGCAGATAAAAAGAAAAGGATCAACGTTCCAAAACAATATTTTTATCACTAATTTCAGGCGATCCTTTGTATATGCGAAAAATCCAAAGCTTTTTTTTATGTAATCTACAGGAATCGGTTCGTTATGATTTATTGGACCCCATACGAATGGCCGCCCTAGCACCCATAAAAACGAAGGTGTCCAATCGCTGTGAAAATTCAAGCTGTGAACTATGTCGTATTTGACTCTGTCTGACCAAACAACATGTGGTATTGCCATTTGCCAGAGATAGAAATATAGAAGCGACCCTCTGCCCCCCTTTTTCCAAAACCGAAGGAAATATGGAAGATCGTAATAAATAAATTGGAGATTAGATATATCCAGATTGTTCTCTGAAATATATTTCTCAATATGCTCTCTGTTATTACGTCTGGTTACAGCAGTAACTTGATGTGATTGAGCAGACTGCCAGACAAAGTTCCAACCTGTGGCAGATTCTGATCCTTTATATGGATTGATATCGTAGGCAGTTATCAGGATTTTTTTCATTTTAAATCAGCACTCTCTTTTGCGAGCCACGACAGCATCAATTCGTCGCATGTATTCCTGTGAGACATGACTGAGCAGTTCCCTGAAAACTGCATCGGGAGTTTCGTCACTATTCAACAATTTCGCACCAATCGTTTTGCAGGTATCTAGGTAGCTCATCCGCAATTTAAATGCCTTTTCAAGCGTCAACTCTCCCTTGCGCGCAACCACGGCTTCGGGCGTAGCGTCCAGGTAAAATAAGAGGCCAGATGGCATCATCATACGCAGTAACCAGTCAGGCAGGCGACGTGCTTGTATCCTCGCTCTGGTCAGGTCTGAAGCAAAATCAAGGAAACTGCGATCCAAAATAATCAATCGCCCCCGCTTCATGCCGACCCACAGCGAAAGGCGTGCAAATGCAAAAGCGCAGAGATAGAAGGCAAGTCGCAATCCACCACTCAACCGTGAAGAGACAGGTGGCTCTGCATAGGGGCGCGTGTAGTTACTTTTGGTTTTATGACGTCGAAAAATCTGATGAGGAGTGGGTATCCATGACGGCAAGAGATGTACTAACTGGGGTTCAACGCCGCCTGCTTTTCTGTAGGTGTCTATGAACCGGTCAACAAGCGTGCTTTTACCCGAACCATCAAGCCCTGAAACCCCCAGAAGCAAACCCATCCCAGTTCCTGTTCCCAACTTGAACTTCAGATGGGCAGCGGCAGCGCGAAGAAACCAGACCAAGGCCGAGACAGGGCCACGCACCCCGCCAGAAGCCGCGCGTAATAGCCATTTGTCTACCCCAGTTACACCGCGTACTCCTATCTGTGCGCGTGTGATGGGTAAGCAAAGTGCCTCTGCAATCTCAGCTAAATAAGTCTCATTGGCACCGGTTGAAACGACACGAGCCCAATCACGTTCGCTTTCACAACCAACAATGAGAATTTTCTGAAAAAAGCTCGCAGCTCCTGACAGCTTACTCTCAATCCCTTGCAACGGCAGGACTGAATTAAAAAGCCGATGCCCCGCGACATCACTACCTACACCGTACCAACGTAGCCCGTCGAAGAAGTCAATCTTCAACGCATCATCAAGACCCCCAGGGACAGGGCGTATCAAAATAATCTGTGCCAAATAACCAATATCCCGAAATCCGGCTAGAAAAAACCCCTCAGACTGGGCTGCCTTGGCAACCACACTGCACGCTGACACTGCAAGGCCGGAAGGGACAATGAAGTCAAGATCGCCGCCCTCGCGAGCCAAGTCATCTGCACCTCGCAGCGACAAGACTGGCATCACTCCAGACAACGCTCGATTGACAAGCGTGCTAATTTCAACCTTCATGAATTTTCCGCCAAGATACTGTTATAAGCCTCCAAAATGTCGTTAGCCGCCGTTTGCCAGTTAAATAGTTCCTCGATCAAGAGGCGTCCTTTAGATGCCATCGCTTGCCAGTCTGCTTGCCTTTTAAACGCCATGCGCAAACCTCTTTCCAATCCAAACGTTGTGGGTTCGCACATGAAAAATGCGCCGCGATCGTAAAAATAGCTGGCATTAGATGTGCGAGTAATAACTAACGGCGTTCCAACCGCTAATACCTCCATCGCAGAGATAGAAAATACGTCGCAGGATGACGGGTGCACGAACAAGTCCATCGAGCGAATAAAATCGAATTTATCCGCACCGAACTTCGGACCAACCAATTCAATACCTTTTCCGGCGTAGCGGTGCAGCAGTTCATCTCCGTAAGCTGACGTCGGCCCGGCTAGCTTCAGTCGCATATTGCCTGCTGAATTAACCTTCAAAAACGCGAGACACAATGCCTCAAGATTCTTTTCTGCAGATAATCGGCCGAGATAACCAATATTAATTACAGCCGCTGAAGCATTATCCCGTTTCTCCAGCAGTGGGTAGTCTTCGAGATCAATACCGTTTGGAATGCAGAAGACAGACCGCGGCTGCGCAACCGAAAACAGGTCGGTTGCTTCTTCTTCAGTGAGAACATGCACGCCTGCCGCACGCGCGAGATGGCGTCGTTGCAAAACGGCATGAAAAACTTTCTTTTTAAATTGTCCTCGCGACCTTGCCCTTTCTGGAGCCAGGCCGTCGTGTAGTGTAATAACATAAGGACGACCATATTTTTTACATATACGAGCAACTAACAAATTCCAAGGGGAATACATCCCGTGAAGATGAACAATGTCCGCCCATTTGATGCCTTCAGCAAGCGCGGAACGCAATGGCGGTCCCCAACCGGAATACGCTTCCACAGTAAAACCATCCCGTTGTATGAGTTCTCCCTGGCATGCTACTGACTCAGCTTTACCAATAACTCGCACTTCTGCACCCTGTCGGGTGCAGTATTTAGCCAGGCCGGCAATAACTTGATTGACACCGTTGGCGCGGTCTTTGTTGGCTTTACCGAGGATAAAATGTAAAACTTTCATGGGTTAAACCTTTTGCCATATAAGTGGCGTGCTGCGTGGGTTAAATCACCCAATTGCCTTCGACAACAAACTGAAAAATTTGTTTGGAACCAATTAACTCACACGTTAGGCATGGCATATTGACGACCAAGTTCTTCATTAGCAATCACTTCGCATCTATGTTTATAGGCGCAGGCTATAGCCATGCCGAATAACATCCAGTACTCAGGTGCGAGTAAGGATCCATTTATCTGGCCGGTAACTAGAACCCCGACAAGTGCTAACAGCAAGCCCTCCTGAAATCTTGAAGGGGAAGTACTCCGTTGACAAAGAACTGCTTGCCGGACCGTGTTGATAGCAATCAACTGATAAAGAAAATAGAAAATTCCACCCAAAATGCCGGCATAACCCAAAGCAGTTACACTTTCTGCCCCGCCAGCCTGCCATTCTCTATCATAAGCAAAAAATCGCACCTGCCCCCAGCCATTGCCAATTAAAAACGTCTTTCCACTGTCAAGGAAAGCATGCAAAAGACGGCCTTGAGACTCCAATCGAAACGCGCTGGAATCCCCATGAAGAACCTCCTCTGAATCAAAAAAAGTTGCAGCTTTGTGGGTTGCATACTCATTGAATTGACCTGAAGTTGAAACGAAGACAGCCAAACAAATACCGGCCAAGCCCAAAAAAATAACCGGTCCTTTCGCAAACAGCCTTCGTCTCCTGCTCAATACGGACCAGAGGTAATAAATAAATAATGTTACTAAAAGACCATACAAGGCAGATCGAGTGAAACTGATCAGCATTCCCATCACCAGAATACCACCAACAAAAAGTGAAGTAGCTTTTCTTGCGTACGTCAAGAGAGTTGGCACTGTTAATAAAAAAACAACATTTAGATTTTTTGCAAACGAGTTCGCCTCTGTTCTAAATCCCGGAGCAAAGCCTCCAGTAATCTGCCCCTGCTGTGATTCAGACAGCCCCAAATTCAGTCCGCCCAACTTAAACGCTGCTACTTGTACAATTCCAAAGACAACCCCGGCGACAGCCACAGCCAAAGCAATTCGAATTACCTGCTCGAGATTAAGTCTCTCGCTGATCAGGATTAAAGCAACGGCAATGGCAATAGACATATTGGCAGCTAATAATCCCAGACTTTTAAAAGCTTCTGAAGGTATGTCAGCAAATGCCGCTGCCAAAGCATTCACTGACAAAAACCAAAACAATGCCCAGAAAAGGCCAGTTATCGGTAAGCGTGGAATGAATCGATTAAGTAAAAGGATCACAAAGAGAGCTAAAAAATGATAAACACGCAGAGCCCCACCGAAAACGTCGATGTAGTAGAACTCAGTAGCAAGGAGGATGACAATGAACAGAGTATAGAAAATGTTTTTATGTTGGTGCATTAGGTAACATTCCGCCTAGATCGAAGTGAAGCAAGGTTGCGATGCATCCATGCCAGCAGCGCATAAGACACTTTAAGTGCTTTAATTTGCCATAATGAATAACCACTGTACTTTTGCAGGTAATAGAGGCGGCTGTGAATAAAAAGCTGCATTCGATTGCCAGAATTTCCTTTTTGTGACGCGATATGCGCATGTACAGCAGTTATCTCTGGAGTGTAGAGGATTGCGCCGCCCGCCTTGCGAACCTTTGCGGACAGGATAGGTTCCTCACAAAAAAGAAATACATTCTCATCAAGATAGTCAGTCGCCTTGAGGAAGCTCATTCGGAGCAGCAAACAGCAACCAGACACTTTCGGCACATAAACAGGGTCGGACGATGTGATTTTTTGGACATAATGATTTCCCTTAAGTCGCTGGCGGATTGCCGTTAGCGGCCAGAGAAACTCCTCCCAAAATGTAGCATCCCTGAGCGGGTTCTGATCTTTACCGTCAAACCCAATGATGCGTGAGGCCGCAATGTAATTACTATCGTCGGCAAAGAGATGCAGTGAAAGCGCTGCCAGGTAACTTGGATTTTCAATGCGCATGTCCGGGTTGGCAATCAGCACTGCATCGGCTTGTAACTTGTTAGCAAGTCGAATGCCTAAATTGTTCCCTGCTGAATAGCCAAGGTTTTTCTCGCTTTTCATAAGAAAAACATTTCCTGAATGAGATAATCGATCTGGATATTCATTTGTCCAAGCATGTATCTCTTCTTCTGTGCCACAAATTGCGTCAGAGCGCCAATCTCTGATCCATTTTTTTATAGACTCAAAAGATTCTGATCGAGAGGCATTGTCAACCAATATGAGCGTGAGATTGACTCCTTCTTGCTTGGCAATCTGCTCTGCACATATTTTCAAATCCTTTTCGGTATTGTAGTTGAGGATAACAGCAGCAATATGTGTTTTTTTCATAAAGTCACATCCAAATCTTGAGTAACTTTAGAGGCAGACTTACGTGTAGAAAACAAAGAAGAAAACAATTCCGCGCCACGATTAGTTTTTAGCCAAAAACCTATCCAAATCACATACAAAATTACCAGGATCAAGCGCCAGTACCAAACTTCGTTCGCGATGCAACGTACGCCGCAAAGCGCAGTTACGACCATGAACATAGGATAGACAAACATTCGAAGTGATTTCTTTGGCAAGCCCGAAAATCTAAAAAGAAGCAGCGCATCTATTATCACTCGGACCGACCATGCCCAGGCTGCACCGGCGGCACCCCAAAAATGCAATGCTACCCATAGAAATAAAACAAAGGGAATGATTTCAAGTGCATTGAATTTTGCTGCGATATCAGGACGCCCGTTGCCCTGCAACAAAAAATAAGGGATATGTGCCAAGCTGTTCGCCCAAACACCAAGAAGAAGAATCTCCCCTAAAGGAGAAGCAATACCACCGAGTTTTCCACCAACCCAAACATTCATAAAGGGTTTAAGAAAAAGCATCCCGCAGACAACAACAGGTGTCATGACGACAACGAGAGTTCGCAAAGACGATAAAGCAAGTTGTTCGGCATCACCGGGCTTATCAGCCGAAAACTTCGGGAAAAGCGCACGTCCCAAGCTACCAGGGATAATCCTAGCTTTACTTACCAATTGATAAGGTATGGTGTAATATGTAACAGCTTGTGCACCAAGTACTACACCAATCAGAAATCGGTCTATCGTTTCCAACAACGGACTGATCATGCCTGTAACAGCAACCCACCCACCATAGGACAATAAGGACTTAGCCACTGTTTTAGAAAAATCAGGTCGTAAACTCAAGGGCACAGCACGAAAACATGCTATCAAAAACGGAAGATTCATCAGTGTCCGCGATAGGACAGCAGCAGGGATAACAACTGAGAGGCTGGGACTAAATGAATACGCGATAAAAAGCGGTACAAGCTGAAAAACCACAGTGTTCAGAATTTGCAGACTATTAACGATTAGAAACTGATTGCGACCTTCCAGTGCACCCGTCAAAACAGACGAAACCAGCGCAAGAGGAAGCGTTGCAATCATCCAGGGTAATGCAGTTACAGCTTCATTATGATATTCAGGTGGAATTTTTATTACGCTTGTCAGAAGATAATCGCCAATTACCCAAAGAATCAAAGCAGCAAATATACCGAATCCCGCATTAACTGAAATCGCCGTCCAGAAAATTGTCCCTCTTTCTTTGTCTGAAGAATCAGCAAGTCGGGCAATATGGTTAGCGGTCGACTTGCCCAAACCCATTTCCAGAAAACCAAAATAACCTAGCATCAACCAGACAAGCGCAAGAACGCCATAGCGCACATCACCCAAAACTTTAAGGTAAAGTGGAACGGTAACAAGCAAAACGAACATCGGAATGATCGAGCCAAGAAGATTAGTGAGAGTGTATCGCTTGATGCTCATGCAGCACTGCCTTTTAAAATTTCATCAATACAGGCTTTGGTGTCAGCTTGCACTCTTGCAACTTACACTTAAAACCGGAATCCGGGACCAATAAACCTTGAACGCTGAACGCAACACGCACCCTCTTCTCTCACGAAAAAAAACGCCCGATTCTGAACGAAGGGGCGTCTTGGGATGGGGCTCGGTTTTGTCCCGCCTTTTTGACAACCCGGCTGTCCGTGTCGCGTACCACGACCGAGGACCCGCAGCTTTGCGTCACCAGATCTCTCTGGTTTTGCCCTGTTTCCAAGGTAATCTGTAATGCCCCTGTACATTAGAATAGAGAGGGCTCAATGTCAATTTAATGTTTTATAATAAAGCAGCTAACATGCTGTTAACACACGGCCGACAGGACTTTAGAAAGATTACTGATTCGACGGATAACGTTTAATTAGCGCGGGTTTATTTTAAACCAGGGGTTAGGACCCAAAAGTCGGGCCTAAAGGACTGGTACAACCTTGAACCTTGAACGCTCATCTTCAAGGGGACTCACTTCTCCGAGAGAAACCGATTTAAAACATTTTACCTTTGGTCAGCTTGCTCTTTATCGAGGTGAATTCGTCCAGCATCCCTTCATGCTTTGACCAACGCTCTATCTCGACCAGATCAACGTCGTTGTCGGCGACAACAAGACATGCCTGCTCCAGACATTGCAAGTCTTTCCAATGATAGTATCCGGCCAACCGATCCTTGACACAATCAGTTGGTGACAAGATACGAAGCAGCCCCGTTGCGAATTCAAGCTCCACAACCTCTCTGACCGGTTCATCTCCGACAGCTAACGGGCCGGGCGGAAATTCGATATAATATTTGGATTCAGCATGTACGAAGTATCTATTTTTTTCACGAAATCCAAGTTCCAGGAGAGCTGCCTTTATCTGTTTTCCGCCAGCACCACGACCACCAATAAAATCCAGATCGAACGACATGTATCGATTACTGCTGTATATTGTTACGCAGCTGCCGCCAGTCAGTACAACATCAATGCCGGATGCCTTTAGATGACTTGCAACAAATGCAGCCAACTCACCTATGGACATCTCGCTAACCGGTTTCATAGAGGTTTGCCTCGACGTCTCGGCCTGCGTCTGTTCATCGTCAATTCCTCACGCATTTCTACAGGATAGAAGGAAATTGACTTTTCGAGAAGACTCTTCAGTTCCAGAAGAAATGGGTACCGGGGATTATAAGCATAAAGCCGGGTACGGCCAAAGGTGCGACTGACAAGAACTCCCCCTGCTTCAAGTTTTTCCAACTGTTTCTGGACCGGACCCAGACTTGTTTCGTAAAAACGCGCGATTTCTCTGGCGTACCCCTCATCACGGGCAACGAGATAAACAAGCACCCGTTCGCAATTTGATGATCCTAGTATCGATTCAAGCATTTCGACTCCTAAAGTAGGTCATATGACTTATAATAGATGTCGATAAATAAAAATGCAAGGTGAAAGTCAGAAGCTGGGACCCGGGACCTGTAACCCCGTGAGGCACGGATGACCATAGATTTACACGGATGAAACCTTGAGCGTTGAACTTTGTTCCACGATTACTCATGATTCAAAATCGCCTTTACCCCCTCAACATTGTGCCCGTCTGTTCCGAAGCAGCTGTAAAGTCCCATCTCCCGCAGCCGTTCGGCGCTGACCCGTGCCCGGTCGCCGTAGTAGCCGGCGAAGCTTCCGAGGTTGCCCTGGAACTGGCATCCAATTTCTTGCAGGTAGGAGAGCAGGGGGTTTGATGCCAATGTTGAATGTTGAATTTTAAATTTTGAATTAAATACTGAATTCCAAAAACTGTTCCGGTTGCTTTTATCTGCTGGTGGTTCGAGCAGCTTGCACCGCTCGGGGTGGGCGATGAGGGGGATGAACCCTTTCTGGCGGATGCGGAAGAGGGTTTGTTTGACCATTTCTTCCGGTGCGTGGCGGGGGATTTCGATGAGGAGGTGCTGGGTATCACCCAGCGGCAGGGGGTCGTGGAGGTAATCGAGGAGGAATTCATCCAGGCAGTATTCCCGCCCCGTCAGCAGCCGCAGCCCGATCCCTTCCCTGTCCAGCGCCGCCTGCAACTCCCCTGCCCCGCTCCGCACAAGCTCGTTGCCAGCCTCATGGACCCCCTTGATCAGGTGGGGAGTGCAGTATACCTCCCCATATCCCGCATCCCGCAGCAACCGCGCCATTTCAATCGCTTCGGCAATGGTCGAAGGACCGTCATCGAGATTGGGCAACAGATGACAATGATGATCTGTTGCCCAATTTTGAATTTTGAATTTTGAATTTTGAATTGTTAAACCTTATCTTGTATGTGACAGTGGTAATCCGATGTTGAATTTTCAATTATCAAACCTTGTCTGAATGTGGCAGTGGTAGTCTGCTGTTGAATTTTGAATTACTATCAGCCTTTATTTACTAAAGTTTTTGTTTTTGAGGTCGTTTTGACAATTGCTGTGAGAATATTGATGAGTTCCTCAGATTCTGAAAGCAGATTCTGAACCTGATCCTGACATAGTATTTGACTGTCACGCAACAACCGAAGCCAGTAGTTCGTTTCCCGCGCTTCTTTGGAAGCTATGGACATTTTGGAGATAAAATCCGCCCTGCTCTGACCGGCAAGGGCCTCTTCGACATTCGCCCCGATACTGGTTCCTGATTTCAGCAGTTGCTTTGCCAGTACATATTCCTTTGATTCTTCAAGCTTCTTGCACAGCTTGATAATCTTTACAGCAAAGGCATAACTTTTTTCACGAATTAGATTCTGCGACATAAACAATCCCGAAAGTCTTATTAGGTGTTCAATTCAAAATTCAAAATTCTTATTTTATGTCGTTTCGCTTTTCAATTCAAAATTCAAAATTCAAAATTCAAAATTTAAAGTCACTTCCGGATAATTCTGGAAACAAGCCTTCTCCACAGAGAACTTTTGCCTTTGGCAACGTTCTCTTCTTCTCCATAATACCCGTATCCATAACCATTCCCGTATTTGTAGCCGTAGTAGCCGCCGTAGGACATGCCGCGGCCGGTTTTGTCGTTGATGACGAGGCCGGCGACGGGGGCCTGGACGTTGGCGAGGAGTTCGCGCATGCGGGTTGCGGCCTTGGCGGGGATGCGGCCGGTTTCGAGGACTACCAGGACCATGTCGGCCAGGGTGGTGAGGACCGGGGCGTCGGTGACGGCGAGGACCGGGGGGGCGTCGATGATGATCTGGTCGTACTCTTCACGGAGCGTGTCAAGGAGGTCGCGCATCGCCTCGGAACCGAGGAGCTCGGAGGGGTTGGGAGGGGTGGTGCCGGCGGCCAGCAGATGGAGGTTGGGGATCCCGGTGGTGTGGACGGCGTCGGCAAAGGGGATGTCCTTCGCCAGGACCTCGGAGAGCCCCGGGATCTTCCCGACCTGCAGCTTGTCATGGAGGGAGGAGCGGCGCATGTCGCAGTCGATGAGGAGGACCGGGGAGCCGGTCTGGGCGACGGTGATGGCAAGGTTGGAGGAGACGGTGGATTTGCCCTCGCCGGGGAAGGAGCTGGTGATGACAATAACCTTCTTGTCCCGGTTGATGGCGGAGAAGTGGATGCCGGTCCGGAGGCTGCGGAACGACTCGGCCACGGACGACCGCGGGTCGGTGTGGCTGACGATCGCCTCGGCGCCGGTGCTCTCGGCATCGACCTTGCCGATATGGGGAATGGTCCCCAGGTGGGGGAAACCGAGAATCCGCTTCGCCTCTTCGGCTTCCTTGATGGTGTCGTCCAGGTACTCCTGGAAAAAGGCGAGGCCTACCCCGAGCATGCAGCCGACCAGGAGGCCGAGGAGGATGTTTTTCTTCTTCTGGGGCTTGACCGGCAGGTCGGGGGCGATCGCCGGGTCGACGATGTTGATGTTGCTGATGGTGGAGGCCTTGGCGATGCGGGCCTCTTCGTGTTTCTGAAGGAGGAAGGTGTAGATGTCGGCGTTAACCTTGGCAAGCCGCATGTAGCGGGCCAGGTCGCGCTCGGCGGCCGGGAGCTGGCGCAGGTTCCCTTCGTAGCCGTCCAGGCGCCGGGTGACGTCCGACTCCTGCCGCGTCAGGTTCTTGAGTCCCGTCTCGTAGGTGGCCCGGATCTTCCGCTGCAGCTCGTCGATCTGCCCCTGGACGGTCTTGACGGAGGGGTGTTCTTTCGTGTACTCCTCCAGGAGCGCCCGTTTCTGCACTTCCAGCTCGGCCAGGCGCGAGGCCATCCCCGCCACCAGGGGGTCGTCCTTCATGACCGCCGGCGAATAGGTCCTCCCCCGGGACATGCTCTCCTTGAGGGAGGCCAGGGCGAACTCCAGCTGCTTTTTCTGGATGCCGATCGCCGCCCGCTCCTTTTCCACGTCGGAGAACTTGTTGATCAGCGCCTGCGCCTCGGTATCAAGCTGCACTACCCCGGCCGAGCTCTTGTACTGCTGGAGGTCCGACTCCGCCTTCCCCAGTTCGTCCTTGATCCCGGCCAGCTGCTCTTCGACGAATTTGACGGTGCGGCTCGCCTCTTCGGTCTTGAAGGCGATGCTCTGGTCGAGGTAGGACTGGACCAGGGCATTGACGATGTCCCGGGACAGCTCTGGGTCGGTGTCGCTATAGGCGATCCGGATGATGTTGGTCTTCTTCCCCACTTCCGTCGCCTTGACCCCGCTCCGCAGATCGGCGACCGTAGCGTTGAAGTTGAGCTGCTTCAGGTCGAAGCTGTCCCCCTTCTTACCCTGCAGCTGTACCAGGAGGGTCAGCGCCGGTGACTGGAGGAGTATGCCACTTTTGCCGCTGCCGACGGTCTTGCCGTCCGCGTCTTTGACTGAGTAGCTGTCGGGGCCGGTGAGGGTGATGGTGTAGGAGGGTTCCTTCGCCGTCGACGTGAACGCCAGTACCTTGGGGGACAGGCCGGAAGATACGTCCTCCAGCTTCCAGTCCAGGTGAAGCCTTCGTACCACCTGTTCGGCGATGGTGCGGGACTTGAGGATCTCGATCTCCGCGTCGATGGGGTTGTTGCTGGCGAGCAGCGACAGTTCCCCCAGCACGCCGCTCTTCGCCTTGTCGTCCTTGACGTACAGCGTGGCAGTCGCCTCGTAGATGGGGCGCATGGCGAAGGTATAGAGGGCAACACCGAGGAACACCGCGCAGAAGGCGACGAGAAAGGTCCGCCGGCGGCGCATGATGACGTTGATGTAATCGGAGAGGTGGACTTCCTGGGGCTGGTTGGGCTGGGGGGCCGGGGGTTGGAGTATGGGGTTCATTTTTATCTCAATTTTGAATGTTGAATTATGAATTTTGAATTACAACCTGAACATCTGCCAAGCATAATCAACCATGTAAGGACAATATTTGAATTCGATGTACGTATTTTGAGTTTTTCAATTCAAAATTCAACATTCAGAATTCATAATTGCCTTTCTAGTTGTGCGACAAAAACTTGACCTGCACGAATGGCTGCAGGACTGCGCTGATGGCCTGGAGTGACGGGAGGATTTCGTTGATGGCGTCGTTCCAGTTACCCAGGGCGCTCTTCGGGACGTAGATGATGTCCCCTTCCTGGAGCTGGATCGGGAGCGCATCCCCCCGGAGGACCCGGTCGAAATCGACCACCAGCAGTTCGCCGCGGGTGGTGGAGAGTGAGCGGATGATCCGGATGTGGTGGAAGTCGTAGCCGATCTCCCGCAGTTCGGCACTGGCGATGGCCTGGGCCAGGTTGAGCCCCGAGGTGGGCATGGGAACCGGGCCGGGCTTCTTGACCGCGCCGAAGATGAAGACCTGCTGGGTCTTGTTGTCGGGGATGTAGATGGTGTCGCCCGACTTGAGCCAGATGTTCTGCCCCGTCTCCCCCCGGGTGAGGAGGTCGTAGACGTCCACCGGGACGATCCTGCTGTCGCGGGTCAGGCGGGCGCCCCGCAGGTTGGCGGCGCCGTCGAAGCCGTTGCCGAGGGCGACCCCCTGGACCAGGGTGAGGGGGCGGTCCATGTAGTAGGTGCCGGAGGCCCGGAACTGGCCGAGAAGATAGAGGGGGCGGCTCTTGTATTCAGCCACCTCCACCACCACCCACGGGTTGGCGAGGTATTTGCGGAGCGCATCCTGAATATGGGTCTGTGCCTGGGAAAGGGTGAGTCCCGCCACCTCCACCGGGCCGACCAGGGGGAGGTTCACCCGGCCGTTGCCGTCCACCCGGCTCCCCTGCACCTTGCTGTTACTGTTCCCCAGCGGGGTAACGAGGAATTCCTGCTTGCCATTGATGTTGATGTACAGGACGTCGTTGGCGCCGATGACGTAGTCGGCAGACGGAGGGGGCTCGGCCGGAACGGTCGGGACGGCAACGGCCTCCCTCTCCACCACTGCGGTGGAGGTGTCGGCTACCGCCGGGTCATCGATGGACTTGCGGGTGCCGGCGGGAAGGTCGGAGTAAGTGGCGCAACCGGCCGGCAAAAAAAGAAACATGCCCAGCAGTAATAAATTACATGAACGTTTCATAATAAACCCTCGGAAAAATTGACCTTATTTTGTAGCACTATTACTCTGCAAGGTCAATTATTTACATGAAATTATCTGAATAAGACGGGACGGGGAACCCGTGAAACAGGGGCTAGGGGCTAGGGACTGGTTGAAGGTTGAATGTTGAAGGTTGAAGGTTGAAGGTTGAATGCTGAATGTTGAAGGTTGAATGCTGAATGCTGAATGTTGAAGGTTGAATGCTGAATGTTGAATGTTGAATGCTGAAGGTTGAAGGTTGAAGGTTGAAGGTTGAAGGTTGAAGGTTGAAGGTTGA
>MTLC01000445.1_pt2 | contig 54358 bp, 51 predicted proteins | sample 1982451 | NCBI WGS metagenome assembly MTLC01 (sample SAMN05710165, study PRJNA340218) | biofilm metagenome | isolation source: sample SPH anode biofilm adapted to +100 mV | place: USA | collected 2012-02-03 | reverse complement strand
CATCACTCCCATCACTCCCATCACTCCCATCACTCCCATCACTCCCATCACCTCTTTCGGCCTTTCATTGCGCCCCCCCGCATTGTGCATTACCATCCCCTAGCGTAAAATAGGCACTGGTAAAAAGGAGGACAAATCATGAGAAGACCGACAGCGATTCTTTTATTAGCAGCCGCCCTCCTCTACGCCTGCGCGACGTACCCGGATCCGCAGCAGCAGCGCCTGCAGTCCATGCCGCAGCGGTACAGCCAGTTCGATCTCGTCATGGGATGGGAAGTGAAACCTTCCGACGGCGGGACCATTGTGCAGGGAATGGTGAAAAACGTACGTTACTTCATGATGCGCGGACTGGAGATCTGGGTGGTGCCCCTTGACCCAGCCGGAAAGGAAATCACGCGCAGCGTGACCTACATCATCCCGAACGACCTGCCTCTTGACCAGAGCGCCGATTTCACCGTCAAGCTCCCCGTCCCCGTCACAGCGGGCGAGCGGCTGCGCTTCACCTATAAGTACTGGGGAAGCGACGGTGGCGACGCCAAGGGAGATGGCATGAACTGGATGCAGAGCTTCGTCACGGTGGTCCCGGCAAGGTAGCAAAAGCCCGCGCGCACAGGCGGCGGCAAGAAACGGCGGGGCGGACGTCATGAAAGACAAAGATGACATGGAAATGAAAGCCGCTGGCTCATCCCAGGCACCTACGCCGGAAAGGGACCAGCTCTTCCGTCTGATGGCAGATCAGGTAAGGGATTACGCCCTCATCCTTCTGGACGCCAAAGGGGATATCGCCTCCTGGAACAGTGGTGCCCAGCGGATCACCCGGTACCAACCGGACGAGGTACTGGGACGGCACTACTCCCTGCTGCATCCAAAGGAAGAGGTGAAGTCCGGCGCACCGCAGCGGGAACTGACGGTATCGGGGTCGTTGGGGAGCCTGGAGCTGCAGGGTTGGCGGCTTCGCAAGGACGGCGGCCGCTTCTGGGCCTCCATCGCGCTCACCGCTCTCAAGGACGATACCGGCAGCATTCTGGGCTACTCCCTCATCCTCCACGACAACACGGAGCGGCGCGCCTCGGAAGAGGCGATGGCTAAGAGCCGCAACATGCTGGAACGCCTCTTCGAGACGGCGCCGGACGCCGTCGTCGTTGTGGACGGCGGCGGGGTGATTCGCAAGGTGAACCAGCAGGCCGAGGTGATCTTCGGCTACATGCGCGAGGAGATGCTCGGGCAGCGCATCGAGCTCCTCATCCCGAAACGCTTCCACAAACGCCACCGCCAGCACCTGCGCAACTATTTCGGCGACCCGCGGGCCCGCAAGATGGGAATCGGCCTCGAGCTCTACGGGCGCCACAAAAACGGCGCGGAGATCCCGGTCGACATCATGCTGAACCCGATCGCGGCGCAGGACGCCACCTGGGTCTTCGCCGTCATCCGCGACATCACGTTGCAAAAGCAGGGGGAGGCGAAGATCCTGGAACTGAACCTCACCCTCAGGAACCAGTTGGACCAGCTTGCCGCGACCAACCGGGAGCTGGAATCCTTCAGCTACTCGGTTTCCCATGACCTGCGCGCGCCTTTACGACACATCATCGGCTTCGTTGACCTGTTGAACGCGAAGGGGGGGACCAACCTCGACGACAAGAGCAGGCACTACCTCAACGTGATCAGCGGCGCCGCCACGAAGATGGGGATGCTGATCGACGACCTGCTCGCCTTCTCCCGCATGGGGCGCAGCGACATGATGAAGGGTTGGGTGGATCTGGGTCTTTTGGTGCGGGAGATCGTGGCGGACCTGCAGACGGACGCGCAAGACAGGAAGATCGAGTGGGACGTGACCGCGCTTCCGGTGGTGCTCGGCGACGCGGCGATGCTGCGGCAGGTGCTTATCAACCTGATCGGCAATGCCGTCAAGTTCACGCGCGGGAGAGAGGTGGCTAGAATCGCCATCGGTTCGGTTGAACTGGAAGAGGAAACCGACATCTTCGTGAAGGACAACGGTGTTGGCTTCGACGAGGCCTACGCCAACAAGCTGTTCGGGCTGTTCCAGCGCCTGCACGCCAACGAGGAGTTCGAAGGTACCGGTGTTGGGCTTGCCATCGTCCAGCGCATCGTGCTGAGACACGGAGGACGCGTCTGGGCCGAAGGGACCATGGACGGCGGCGCGAGCTTCTGGTTCTCGCTTCCGAAAACACTCCCGCCGGCCGTGTGACCCCCGCGAGATGGCGCCCTACAGCTTGTTCCTGAGCGTCTCCTTGAGCTCGAGGATGGCCAGGGCCTGCATGTACTCTCCCAGGAAATCGATGTTCTTGAAGGCCACTCCCTCGCCGAAATAATCGTCGATCTCGTGGATCGCCTGCTTCATCAACTTCTGTCCCGGGGTCAACCTTGTCAGATCCGGATTCATGTCTTGCTCCGCGTTGTTGTGACTTGCCTGCACGATTAAACATTCTAAATGGGGAGCCCAGAGTGTCAACAACTCCGACGCTTCGCGCTAGAAATCCCGCCTTGTCAATGCTCCGCAACGGGTCGCCTTGTTGCGCCGACTTACAGCACGGAAAGCGTGCACACACAAGGCTTGGACCCGAGATCCTGCTATGGATTCCTGCTTCTACCGCTAAAACGCCTGCGACATAATAAAAGAGACGCCTGGGCAAGGATAAAACTGTTGCCGGTATGAGGGAGTGCTTGCTATAGTGCCCGAGATTTCGAGCAAAGGAATGGCTATGTCCGACGTGGAAAACCAGATGGGACTCTTCGAGAGCGACCAGGCACCGGTGCAAGCGGCGGCACCGCAGATGCAGGTGACGCCACAGCCCCGACCGGAACCGGAACAAAACGACTTGGCGGCGCGGCACGTACAGTTGGACGTCCCTCCTCCCCGAAAGCCTCCGACCCGGAAGAAAACACAACGCGCGAAAGGTGCGAAGAAACAGGTTTCCGGACTTGTGCCGGAAGGGGACGTGCGCCTTACCGCCAACATCCGCCAGGACCTGCACCTAAAGCTTAAGCTTGCCTCCGTCTACCGCAGGACGACCATCGGTGAGATCATCGAGGGACTTATCGAGAAGTACCTGTGAAACCGCGATTGGCCTTCTCGTGCCCCAGCAAACTACTTCACGTGGCAGGTAAAGCAGAGCGCACTGCGGTAGTCGCTCATCACCAGATGACGTCTTTCCGGATTCAGCGGATCATGGCAGGTCAGGCAGCCGACCTTGCCGTTCACAAGCAACATCCTTGTGTTGCCAAAGATGGGCTTGTAGTCCGCCGGCCTGGTCGAGGCATACATCTGGTAGTCCATGCCCACGGGGTGCTCCGAGGTGAGCCTTCTGTGGCGGTAATCGCGGTACGGATCGTTCCTCCAGTTAACGGCCACTGACGACGCGTGCACCCCGTCGTGACACCCAAGGCAATCAACAGAGAAGCCGTCCAGCGCCCCTTCCTTCTGCTGCTTACGCTCTGCGCCCAATAAACGCGTCAGGAAATCCCCCTCCTCCGCGTCGCTGTACCCCGCATCCTTCATCTCGCCGTACATATCCTCGACAGCGCTGTTTTGTACGACCTCCACTCCCTGGGCGCGCCCAAGCCTCGCGATGTAGCGCTGCCTCTCATTTGTAGAACGCTGCAGCTCTTTTGAATAGGTGCACATCTCCGTGCCGGTCGAATCTGGGAAACCTGCCGAGACGACCCGGGCTGGACCGGCCGCCATGACTGCGGCCAGTAATGGCAACATACTCCTGACGGCGGCTTTTTTGGCAATGGATATTCGCAGCATGGCGTACCTCCCCTGTTGGCTGGTTCTCCTGCCATCTCTTATTACAAAGGGAGAGCCAGCTTTGGCGCGCCGCGGGAAAACGGTGCAAGCTGCCGGCATCATGCGACTTACCAGGCCGTCCACGCCGAGATTATGAAATCCTCTTGCAAAAAGAAGGTGTGCAGATTCTGCACAACAGGTGAGGGGGATGCCACGAAATGATCAGAGAGAGGGATGGAACGAAAGCAGGTGGAGGGGAAATCCGAGCAAAGAAGGGGAAAATTATCTTTAACCTTGAAGTCACACTGCAGTTGCTATAAGATGCCCGCGCCACATTGGAAACCGGTTGCGAAACATGGTTTTGGCTCGCGTACACCACGCCAGTCGATCAAAAGATGCCCAGGGAGCACCGACATGAAAAACAAACTTACCCTTAAAACGACAGGCCTAGCCATAGCCGCTTTGCTGTCAGCGCTTGCCGGCTGCGCGGGACCTCGCGCCACCCAGTCCCCCCTCCCCGTCCGTGAGGGTCGCGAAGCTGTCATCACGGGCACGGTGGCGGAGACCATGACCTCGGGTGGCTACACCTACGTGTGCCTGGAAAGTGACGGTAAACGGACTTGGGCGGCTCTGCCGGCAACCAGCCTGAACCCCGGCCAGAAGATCAGCATTTACAACGGCGCCGTGATGCAACAGTTCAACAGCAAGGCGTTGAACCGCACCTTTGACGCGATCATCTTCTCCGGGGGGATCGTACAGGGACCCCGAAACGCTGGCACGCAACCGAGCCAGGGGAAGCAAACCGCGCCAGACGCGGATCTTGGCAACCCGGTTCTTGCCGGCAAGGTAATCGAAACCATGAATTCCGGCCCCTACACCTACCTTCTGCTGGAAAAGGACGGAAGGAGCACCTGGGCGGCGATTCCGGGCGCCGTAGTGACGGTGGGACAGGAACTGGAGCTGATACCGGGGATCGACATGGTCGACTTCAAAAGCCAGAAGCTGAACAGGACCTTCCGTTACATCCATTTTTCCGGAGGCGTCAAGACTAACGCCGCCAAGCCTCAGCCATCCTCGTGAAAGACCGTTAAAACCGGTCTACGAACCACCTAATTTGCGTCTCACACGCGCTCCTACGGCCGGCAGATGTGCAGGCGACTTCGGCGAGGCAATCCCTCCCCGAAGTGCTGTTTTCCTGCCGCGCGTGACGGTAGCGGAAGAACTGGCCACGGTGCAGGGTGTCCATGTTTTTGCAGTGGAGTTTTCTCTTGAAAAAAAAGGCGATTTTTTGGTTTCTGCCGCTTCTGGTGATGTGCAACGGAAGCTACAGCGGGGCAGCGGAGAGCGGCGGTCATGAGCTGACCCTGAACCTTTCCGCAGGTGCCCTTCAGTTCGACGGTGCCGACCATCTGCGCGACAGTTTCATCTATGATGTGCGCCTTGGTTATGACATCGTAGGGCGCAAAGAGGCCCAGAGTCTGGGGATCGAGGTAGGGGGCTCGTCGGCAAACAGCAGATCCGAGAACGACGGCAAGTCCGCCAAGGCGTACCTCTTGAGGGTGGATGCGACATACCCGCTCTCCCCGCCCCAAAGCAGGACGTTGCCGTTTCTGGCCCTTGGCCTGGGAGCGCGCCTGATCGACCGGGACAGCTCCTTCGACAGCTCCCCGTTACTCGCCTACGGAGCCGGGATCAAATACTTCATCACCGACTCGCTAGCCTTGAGGGTCGACTGGCGCCACAACCTCATCTACGATAACGTCGGAACGGTGAACAACTTCCAGTATCTGGCGGGCTTCAGCTACATCCTGCACTCCGACAAGCCGGTCCAGCGCATCCCGGTGCCACGTCCAAAACCAAAGGACACAAAAAAGAAGGCGATCTCCTCCCAGTCCGACGCTACAAAGCTGGAACAGACCCCACCAGTTCCCGCGCAGGCACCCGTTTCGGAGCCCGCCCAGAAGCCGGTAGCCGAGCCTGCCGCGACAAAGACAAGCGGGGACGCCCAGCCCTGATCAATGGCAGCTGTGTCAGCGCCGGACCAGACCATGTCACTGCATAGCGCGGTCGGCGCCACTCGCCGTTGCGGCACGCTTCCGGCACAGACATCTGCAGTCTGGCAATTCCAGCTGGTGTTCAACCTTTGAGCACCGGGGCATGCCTGGCCCACTTCCCCAAAATCCGCTAAGTTACGACTCCCTCAAACCCATCCGCTGTTCAGAGCGCGAATTTCCCGGTTTACCACTCACAAAGAAAAACCCTGTGATAACCGAGCATTACGGCGTTGATGCATCTGGCACCGATATTGCTAAATGGAGGTATACCAGCGGTCGGAAGGAGGCCCCCATGAAACGAATTTTCTCCACAGCTTTGCTTGGATTCACCCTCGTCGTCGGTGGAGCGCTACCAGCCACCGCTGATTATGCTGTGGGAATTGCCGCCTACGCACAGGGTAGTTACCTGGTGGCGGCACGGGAGTTCAAAGCGGATGGAACAGCAGACTCCTGCTTTATCCTAAGCCAGATGTACGGAAGCGGTAACGGCTTAAACAAGGACCAGAAAACGGCGTTGGCCTACCTGCGCCGGGCTGCAGAACTTGGGCTTGATGTCGCACAGGCAGGCCTGGGACTTCTATACATGGAGGGTGCCGGCGTCCATGCGGACGAAGCTGAAGGGCTCAGATGGCTGAAGAAAGCTGCAGCCCAGGGCCTGCCGGAGGCAGAAGCGATGATAAGGGCTTTCGCGGAAACCCAGGTCGCATCCCGCTAGGGTGCAACCGCCGCTTCCAGGCGACCTCAGCGCATGGCGTGGCAGGTGACGCAGAAGTTACTGATAGGCGATACGCCGTCGTAGTTCTGCAGGAACGCTGGCGTAACTCCCGCATGGGGGTTATGACAGGAAACGCAGGTGAACTCCTGGCTCGGATGGTAGGGATCTGGCGACTTGCGTACCGGATGCCCATTGTTCGAAAAACCCATTATCACGTGCGGCCTAGCAAGTACGTCCTCATGGCATCCCGCACAAAGGTCCGCAGCGGGCTTCCGCAGAAAGTACGGGTAATTGGACCCGTGAGGGTCGTGACAGACGGCACAACTCCCGGCCGCAGTGGGACCATGGCCGAAGGGCATGTCAGGCCAGGAGTTTTCATGGCATGAGTTGCAGAGCTTCCCTTCCGGTTTCGGCACGGAGAGCTTCGGCTTTGTGCTCCGCTCATGGCATCCCAAGCATCCCCCTACTGCAGCAGGCCCGTGAGCGTTGATATAGGCGGTAAGCATCTTCTTGTGGCACTGGTAGCAGGGGGAGTTTTCGGCACGTGTCTCCTCCAAGGCGGCGGTGGAAAAATCGAGTTGATGGCAGGGCAAGCAGACACGCTCGTGTTCCCGCTCATGGAACGTGTACCTCTCGAAACCGGTGGATGCCGTTGCCGCGTCAGATGACAGGTCTGAGTGCACAAACACAGTAGAGGTTTTTTCTTCCACCGGTTTACCTTCCTTTAGAGTGACCACCCGGATCGTATTCTTCCCGCCGGCAAGTTCTATACCATCGAAGCAGGCCATGTACTGGCGAAACTGCTTCTTTGGTAACCTGACACGCCTGCGGTTGACGAATATCTGTATTTCATCGGGAAGCGCCGCCTGCAGGCGCACCGTAACTGTTGCCAGAGAGCTTTCCAGAACGCCCCGATCCGGCGGGGTGACTACCTGTATGTGGCTCTCTGGCGCAGGTTCCGCCGCTGCGACCCCGCAAAGAAGACATATACCAAGGGCTGCGCCCCGGCCCCACCAGGCGCCAACGCTCTGACATCCTGCCGCACAAGTCTTGATGAAATCATTTCCCATGCAGGATCGTCTCCAACGCACGCTCATAGGAATCTGCGGCCCTTCTGGTGTCTTTGAGGTGCTCAAACAGCCTCCCCTCGTAAAGGTATACCTTGTAATTCGACGGGTTCAGGGTCTCAGCCTCCCTGAACATCGCCTCCGCTTCGCCGGGCCTGCCCGCCAGGCCCAAAGTGTAGCCCGCGTAATAGTAACAGGGCGAATAGGCTTCATGTGTCTTGCGAGCGTCCTCAAGCATCGCCAGCGCATCCGCGTTCCTGCCACGTTCAGCCAGCAAAATGGCTATTTCGCATGTAGCAACGGGGTGTTTCGGCTCTTTTTTCAGAACGGCGCGATACTCCGCCTCGGCACGCACTGCGTCTCCCCGTTCCCCGTACAACTTGCCCAGACTCAGGCGCGGAAGCAGAAAGTCAGGGGCGATCTCCGCGGCTTTACGGAACATGTTCTCGGCCTGCGCCGCGAGCGCCTTCGACTTCAGGCTGCGGAGCCCCATCGCGTAAAACCGCACTGCGGCTTTGTCTGGCAGGGAGGCTGCCCTGGCTACGGGGGCCCTAGGCGGAACCCCGGTTATGGAGGAAACGACAAAGTCCTCCAGGGCTTCAGCCCCCATCAGGGGGTATCCTGACAGTTCGTATTTCACCACGCGCTGTTTGTCCATGATTACCGTGGTGGGCAGGGCGATAATTCCGTAATCGCTGAAGGCGGCAAGCCCCGGGTCCAGGAACATCGGGAATTGAAGCTTAAGCCGGTCGCTTGTCTGCCGGATCGCCTGCAGAGTGCGCGCCCCCGGAGCCTGTTCATCAACGTTGACAGCAATAACATTGAAACCGGAGGATTTGAAGCGGGAGTAAAGCTCCTGCAGCCTGGACAGCAATGCCTCTGATTTTTTCACGGAGGTTGACCAGAAAACCAGCGCAGTAAGCCCCTCACCCTGCAACTGGGAAGACGTTTTTTTCACGCCTTCGGGTGTGACGAGGGAATAATCCGGCCCTTCGATACCGACCTGCAACACGAGTAGCGAGGCGTGAGCCGAAGATGCGAGCCAGTTCCAGCAGCATACGGCCATGATCAGAACGGCAAGTCGATGTCTCATCATGGCCCAAATATCAGTTTTAAAATCAGTGCCTGCCCTGTTCATGCTTCCGAATCCCTTCCTTGAACTGTTCCAGCGCTTTGGCATCATCTCCCATCTTGCGGTACACCAGGCCAAGTTCATAATGGGCACGTACAGGGTCAGGGTTCATCGGCAGGGCGTCACGCAGTTCCCGCTCGGCTTCCTGCAGTCTTCCGATCCGGGCAAGCGCCATGCCACGGCCGGCTTTCGCCTCGAAAGATTTGGGCGCCAGCACGAGAGCCTGATCAAACAGGCCCAAGGCTTCTTGTGGCCCCCCGGAAAGAACCAGCAGATACCCCAGATGAATGAGTGGCTGCGGCGTCCCGGGTTGCTTTTCTACGGCGGCACGGGCCGCCCCGATATCTTTGTTCTCCCCTGCCGCCAAGGACACGACCGAAGGCGCCGGACGGGCATCTGGCGCCGCCCCGAGGCAGTCGGTGTGCGCCAGCAGCACGGCAAAAAGCAGGAAGAAGTGCCCTCGAAAGAAAGGGGTAGCGTTGGCGCCTTCTTTTACGCTCCTCATTTGCCAGGCCCCTGCTTGTTCACCACAGGGTTCAACCTGTCGTACCGGAACAGTTGGTGGCATCCTGGCAGACATGCCCCGCCGTTGGCGCTCTTCTTGAAACCGATAGGCAGCTGCCACTTAGAGAATGGGACGGCGTCACGCACATGTTTTGGGTTGTTTGTGGCGTGTGCATCGTGGCAGGCCCTGCAGGTACGCCCCTTGACCGCCTTGTTAACGTGCACAAAATGTAGGTTCTGTTCCCCGTTTCTGAACCCGGTGAGAGTGGTCGTGTACTCCTGGCTTGCGATGTTTTTTTGATGGCACATGAAGCACAGCTTGTAGTTATCTGGATTGTACGGGGCGTAGAACAGCTGCGGGAAACTTTCCCGCAGGATTCTGAAGTTATTCGAGCCATGCGCGTTATGGCATCCGGAGCAGTCCTTTTCCTTGATCGGCCCGTGCTTTTCGCTCCCGTTGCTGAGCAAGACGCTCATGTTCGCGATTTTTCCGTTACTGCCGTTGTACTCGTGATCATGGCAGCCCATGCACAGATCCATCGGTTGCTTGACCAGTTGTCTCGGGAAATCGGAAACGTGCGGATCGTGGCAGGCCAGGCATTTCCGCTCCGTTTCAACTCCCTTGTGGGGAACCTTGGCGTTTGCTACGGCCTTTTCTTTTTCTTTATGACACTTGTAGCAAAGATTGGCGTTGCCGTCCGCGCTGAGCGTGAAACGGTAGTTTGAGCTGTGCGGGCTATGGCAGTTTGTGCAGGCGTCCTTGACCGGCGCATGCATGTACTTCCTGTCCCTGAACGCATCGGCCTTGTCGGTGTGGCAACTGAAACAGAGGGAATTGCCTTCTCCGATGAGAAGCTTTTCGTTTTGGCTCTGATGGGCCGAGTGGCACGCGTTGCATCCGCCGACGCCGAGCGGGCCGTGAAGATACTTACCCGCGGCGATCGACCTTGAATGGCATAAAAAGCAGAGGTCGCTGCCTTCCGCGCGCAACTGATATCTGTAAGGCGACTGATGGGGGTCATGACACTTCACGCACTTCAATTCGCGAACAGGCGCATGCACAACCTTCATGGTGTCGAATTTCTCGTGGCACTCCACGCACTGCTGGCCCGAATTGGCGATCGGTTGAAATTTGTGGTTGCCAATCTTTGTATGACACGTGGTGCACTCACCGATTGCGGCGGGGCCATGTACGAACGCGGCCTTACCGAAATTCGCGTGGCACGACGAACTGACGCAGGCTTCCTTCTGCGCTGCTCCCTCCGCCCGGGCAGCGGAGATTCCAGATGACATGAGAATGCAGACTGCAATTCCAACGACAAGAGCTGTGACGGCGGTTCTTTTGGCCATGGCTTCGGAACTCCTACAGAGATGCCCGGCCGAGTATGGCCAGGCAGATAAAAACGTGCATCAGTTCAATGTCCAAAGCATTAAAAAAGGCCGACTGGTTTAACAGCCGGCCGGATCTGGAAGAGACGTCAGCAGAGGCAACCGAATGCGGCCTCAGCGTGGCGCGCGACAGCAGCGCCTTATGGAGCTGATTTCGTGGGAGATTTTATGCGGAGGCAGGATATTTGTCAAGGCAATAGTGCCAAATCAAAGGTACTTGCCCCGCATTAAGCCCCCCTCAAAAAACGCCGTTACTTTTGCAGTGATGCCGATTCGAGAATCACCGCATACTTGTAACCGGACCCGAAGTCCCTGTTATTGGCAAGCGTCCCGGTAACCGTCACCACGTCACCGACCTTGGGGAGATCTTTTGTGGTAACCACGAGATCGTTGTTCTTCTGAAGAGCGGACCCAGTGCCATCCTGCAAATGAAGCCAGTTCCTCCCCATTATATTCGTGGACACTTTCATGACCTTGCCGGTCACGACGACGGTCTTTTGGTCGAGCTCCCCGCTTTTCTCGTAAAGGTCAGCGATACTGTGAGAGTTCGGCGCCTTGGCCATTTCCACTACGATCTTTTCCTTGGCCTCAGGAACGAGTCCGCTGCTTCCCGTCGATTTCTTGCCGAGCAGCTCGGCGGCTGTTTCCGAGAGGGGCATACCACAAAACATGATCAGATCGAAAGTCTTGTTCAGGGCCTTGCTCTCGAAGTCCATCATGGGGGTGCACCCGGTAAATGCCATCTGCTGTCCCAAAGTCACCTTGCTCAAGGGGGGACAGGCGACCCATGCCCTCTTGCCGTCTTTCTCCAGGTTGATGTAGGTATAATCACCGGCAGTCGTCGTCTCTACGACCTTGCCGGTCACCCCGTTGTTCACCGCCATGACGCCAGGTGAGCCTTTGGGCGCGTCGGAACAAACGCCGAGAACCGGAGCGGAAATCATCAGGGCTGCGGCCAACATGCTTGCCATTTTTCTCATCACAAATCCTCGCTTTTGAATTGGGTGCCGGACAGCCGGCATGACAGTTTAGGTGTGACATAAAATACCATTGTTCGGCATAAGGAAACAAGCAGATAGTATCCACAAAGAAACTGTTTCCACTATACGTGTTAGGCTGCAAGACACTCGCTGCTGCAGCTTTGACTCTCGTTGATAAATAAAGTACAATGCGCCACCCCGTAGGAAGTGATTAACAGCACGTCCTACCGGGCGATACGAGAGGTTTGCGTGTTACCATACGATGCAATGAAAGGATGCAATCATGAATCCCGTTACCCGCGTTTTGGTGCCATCGGTGCTGATGGCTTTACCGCTGGTGTGCTCAACCAAAGGCATGGCGGCAGAGAAGTACGACGGCTTTACCATGACTCCCGTAGCGGGAATCTTTAGCCCGGGCGGCTTTAGTTCTCTCAAGACCGGTTTGATGGCGGGAGTCAAGATCGACAAGCGATTGACCGAAGCCCTCGGCATAGAGGGGGACATCAGCGTGGCAAGGGCCGATGGGAAATCGTCAGGCAGCACGACGCTCTACATGTTCAGTCTGCAAACCGTTTACCCTTTTCTAGAAAGCCCCAAGCTCACCCCCTTTCTGACTTTCGGTGCCGGTGGACTCATCGCGGACCAGGGATCCTCGAGCCCTCTTGTAAATTTCGGGCTCGGAGCGAAGTATTTCATCAAAAACGACCTTGCGTTCAGGTGCGATGTTCGTGACGTCGCAGCGAGCAGCCAGGGCAACAGCTTCGAACTGACCGCTGGGGTGAGCTTCGTCTTCGATGGGCAAGATAAGCAGCACCGCCGCCGGATACACCATCAGCCCGCCACAGCGGCGACGGATCCCCCCGTTACCGCGCCACCGACGAATCCAACTGCATCAGTGACCGATACGCCCCCTGCCACCGTACAGAAGAATGCCTCTACGGTTACCACACCTGCAGTCGCACCAGCGTTGCGGCCTGTCTCCGCACCTGCATCGCAGCCTGTCGCCGCACCTACCGCACCCGCACCCGCACCGGAGCCGCAACCGCCCGTAACGGCTGCCGTGCAGCCCCCCACTCCACCGCAATTCGCCGGCGCTACCGAAACGGCTGCCCCGGAAAAACAGAAACAACCCGATGCGGAAAAGCCCGTCGTACCGCTGATGAAGGCAACTTTCGAGTTTGACCAGAACAGCAGCAAGATCAAACCGCGGTTCATCGACGCGGGAAGAAAGATCGGACTTTTCATGAAGCGCAATCCGGATACCATCGCCCAGATCTACGGACACGCCGACAGTACCGGCACCAGTGCCCACAACATCGAGCTTTCCGGACAGCGTGCTGCGCGGATAAAGCAGTACCTGATGAAGATGTACGACCTCCCCGCTGAGCGGTTCCAGATCCACGCCGTAGGAAGCGCCGAGCCGGTAGTCGATAACACTACGGAGACCGGCCGGCAAAGAAACCGCCGTGCCTTGATCATCGTCCTTAAATGATCCTCAAATTTAGTTTCTCAGAAGCCCTCTAAACGCATCCCTTGCGCCGGGGCAGTCAAAACTGCCCCGGTCCTCACCTGCCCTGTTCAAAACCTGCACTGCCCCACGATCGTCTGATCTATAAGCATTTTCAATCAGTTAAAAGTACTCCCCCCTATACAAATCGGCGTCGTGTCCGCAGACAGAACAGGGGCAAAAAGAAAACCGCTTTCACCTAAAAAGCGACAAATCCGTTTTTGTCATTTAAATATAAATACTTACCGCGCAATTCCCCCTTTTCGTCAATCTGGCCCCCAATTTGTACTAACAAATTACGGTACAGCCAAGTAAAGGAGGGAAACCATGATCACTACCAGCCTTGACCATAAACAACACAGAAACCCCGGAATCGCACTCGCTGTGACTGTGGGCATCATGCTCTGCGTCGGCAACTCCTACGCGGCTTTTTTAGGAGACGGCACCAAGCCCTTCCATAACGGCGGCACCGGGGAGTGTGATGGCTGCCATGCCACACGCGCAGCTGAAAATGGTGCCATAGGTAAAAAAACAGGCCGAGTCAACCTGTTGGGCAGCGATGCAAGTTCCACATGCCTTCGTTGCCACGAAACGCCGGAAGGATTTCACCACGATGAGCCTTACCGCATCGCCACCAGCAGCATCGAGTTGAGCGACGGGGCCCCGAGACAGTTCACGCCGGGGGGCGATTTCAGCTGGCTGAAAAAAAATTACCGTTGGGTCGGTGAAGGACGGCAGGGGGAATTCAGCCCGGGCGAACGCCACGGTCACAACATCGTTGCTGCGGATTACGGCTACACCGCAGACAGCAGGCTCACCACAGCCCCAGGGGGGAGTTTCCCCTCCAAGGTGCTCTCCTGCATCAGCTGCCACGACCCGCACGGCAACTACCGCAGGTCCAACGAGGGAACAATCAGCAACACCGGCAAGCCCATCATAGCGTCAGGCTCATACAATAACAGCCCTGTCCCCGATGCGTCCGGCACCGTCGGAGTGTACAGGATGCTCGCTGGCAAGGGGTATCAAGGTGCGCCCGGCATCGAGTTCACCACCGACCCGCCGGCAGCGGTGGCGCCCTCATCGTACAACAGGGAGGAAGCGTCGACCGACACACGGGTGGCCTATGGAAGCGGCATGTCCGAATGGTGCAGCAACTGCCACGGCTCCATCCACGACGCCGGCACCGGCAACGCCTCCCAACATCCATCCGGGAAGCAGGCCAGGTTGAGTGCGGAGGCCACCTACAACTACAACGCCTATCTATCCTCCGGCAACCTGAACGGCTCCGCTGCGACCGCATACAGCTCTTTGGTCCCCTTTGAAATGGGGACCGACGATTACACAGTGCTCAAGGCGACAGCTAACAGCAACGGTTCCAACAGAAGCGGCGCGACGATGGACTCCAACGTCATGTGCCTATCCTGCCATCGGGCCCACGCCTCCGGGTGGGACAGCATGATGCGCTGGAACGCAAACGCCACCTTCATCGTATACAACGGCAACTACCCGGGAACCGACAACGGCGCGCCCGCCGCAGTTGCCCAGGGGCGCACCTCCTCGGAAGCTAAGGCGGCGATGTACGGCAGGAAGGCCTCTGCATTCGCCATGTACCAGAGAAGCTTCTGCAACAAGTGCCACGCCAAAGACTAGCGGCAGCTATGGAGGTCACGATCGAGACAGTAAAAGCTGTCAAAATTTTCTTGAAGATGTTATAAACTACCGGTGTAATATTCACTTTATCTATCGAGGAAAATATTCAATGACGAGACTCACTGCATCCTTTCTGGCCATCGCGCTTTTTGCCTTAACCATAAACTGCCATGCCGCGACGCTCCCCAACGGTTACGAGGACATCAGATGGGGCACCATGTTTCACAAAATCGTGGAAGCATACCCCAAGGGCAAAATGACTGAGTACGACAAGCAGATGGTGTATACCCAGGAGAAACCGGATGAAACCATAGCATCTCGCATGTTTGTCTTCAAGGACGGTTTAATGGTGAGCGTCGCTGTCACATTTGAAGGTAAATACGTATCCAAAACAGGCGTGGAGAAACTAAAGCAAATGTTCATCCAGCAGTACGGCAAAGGGAAGGCAGGCAAGCAGGGTACGCATATGTCGACCTACGTTTGGAACGGAAAGCATACAAAGGTTTCGTTCCTTTATGTCCCCAATCATCCTGAAATGACCGTACTCCAGTTTGAAAAAATATAGTTGTGGCAGATTTTAGCGCAAAAAAGCCTCCTCAAAGGCGTTATCTTTGGGAGGCTTTTCTTATGTCATCGTTATTCAACGCAGCTGAATTGCTCTAGTCAGTTCCCTTCGTGAGCCTTTTCAAGGCGTCTTTGGCAGGGGCGAAGCCCTTGAAAGAGGCTTTTTTGAACCATTTTATCGCCTCGTTCTCGTCCTTGTCGACCCCGTAACCGTTGGCATACATCACACCCAGCCGATACATGGCCTTGACAGAACCCTTCTCGGCCGCTTTCACATACCATTCACTAGCTTTCACACCGTCTTCAGGGACGCCTTCGCCGTGCTCGTACATATAAGCGACCATATAAAGCGAGCCCTGGTCATCGTCGAACATAAACTCTTTCATGGCGTTCTTATAGTCCTTCATGAGGTACAGCTCACGCCCTTTGCCATAGTCGGCTCTCACCGGCGACGTCAAAAAGCAAACGCCGGCAATAACAGCAGTAGAGAGGATATACCTTTTAAAGATTCTTCTTTTCATCAAGTTCTCCTTGGCGCCTTGGTGGCACCCTTACTTCGTTCATAAAAGTAATCGTTACTCCTTCACGAACTTGTCGTCCTCGATGACGAGTACTTTCTTGCCTTCGAATCTGGCGAGCACGTTTTTTCCTACAGGGGGTTGAATTCTCAACTGGACTGAACCATCATCACCTAGCGCCCAGACAAACTGGATGTCGTGCGGAAGATTCACACCAGCGGGGGGATTCATGACCCCGGTTTTGTTTTCATTGAACTGAAAGCTGCCGCTTTTGCCGACCCATTTGCCAAGAAGCCTGCTTTCGGGTTTGCTGCACGATATGACGGCGGCCAAGGAAACAAACACCAGAACTCCCACAACAAATCTTTTCACGCCCTACCTCCTGACCTACTGTATTCCTGAATTTTAGGCATTTTTTGATAGCCTTTGTGCGTACCTTCGTCTACTTCCCGAGTAACTGAAGTTCAGATGCGGCATTAAGGTTACCTTGCGCCGCTGCCTTGCGAAGCCATGCCGTAGCCTCGTCTGCGTCGCGAGCAACGCCTTTACCATGCAGGTAGCACCTTGAGATCTGATACTGCGCATCGGCGTGCCCAGCCTTGGCCGCCAGCAGCAAAAGCCTGGCGCCCTCTACCGCGTCCGGATCGATGCCGTCACCTTCAGAAAGCATCAGGCCGTAGTAGTATTGCGCCTGAGCATCGCCCTGTCCGGCCGCCTTACTAAACCAGCGGGCAGCTTCGCGCTTGTCCACCCCAAGATCCCGACCAAAGTAATAAATCAGAGCCAGATTCACTTGGGCTCTCACCATGCCGCGCTCGGCGTCACGTCGATACCATTTGGTCTCCATGTCTTCTTTGCGGGCGTACAAACGCTCAAGCTCGGCCTGCGCCTCCTGGTTGCCCTGCGCACCCGCTTTGCGGAACCACTTTACGGCCTCGGCGGGATTCTCCTCCACGCCGTCGCCGGTACTATACATCTGCCCGAGGTTCACCTGAGCATTCTCATTACCGAGAACGGCCGCCTTCAAGAGCCAGTGCACCGCTTCGGCTTTGTCCTGCCGGACACCATCTCCTCTGTAGTACATCAAGCCTATGTTATTGAGGGCCTGAGCCCCACCATCCGCCCGGTAGAGTTGCAAGGCCGTTTCATAGTCTCCGTCGTTCAGGGCTTTTTCGGCCAGTTCCAAATTGCCGGCTGCAATTGCAAGGGAACAGATTAGAGAAAATGCCAACAGAACAAAACCGGGCAGAGATTTCTTCATCGTCGTTTTCCTCAGCCATGCAATAGTCCGGGTGGCAGGTCACCCGGCGGTGTGGAGGTGACGCTCTTCCAAGGTGCTACTTGGCACTCTCAAAAACCTGCACCCTGGAGTTTCCACGGTCGGCTATGAAGACATTCCCGTTTTTGTCGAAGCAAACCTGGGTGGGGTAGTACAATTGCCCGGCTTTCCAGCCCAAACCCAACTGGCGCCCCTGAAAGCTGCCATCCGGACCTATGGTCACGACTGCGCCTCCATCCTGATCAAGCAGGTACAGTTCCCCGCCCCGGCTCGCGGTGGTCACGTACCCGGCAAAATTCAGGTACTCATGCAGGTCCTTAGTGAGCGGTGTGAACTGCGTAGCGTCCTTTTTCGCCACGTACAGCATGGAGCCTACGGAATCGAGCAAAACCACATCAGCGCCAGGGGTCACGGCAAGCTCCGTTATAAAACCAAATCCGGCAGGGAACGGTATCTGACCAAGAAGTTTACCGTCCATGGCCACATGCAACACGCGCTCGCCGCTTATATCAAGAAGGTAGACACTGTTAGCACCGTCCACCTTGAAGCTCTTGATGACGTACTTATCCGGGTTAGTCACGCCATAAGGGGTCACGAAACCGGCGAAACTGCCATCAGGGTTGAGGTGTGCAAGCTTCTGCTGCTTGCCATCAAGGACAAAGATGTCATTCTTTGCGCCGAATTGCACTTTAACGGGGACCTGCACCTGAGGGAGTTTAATCTCCTGCCCCCCCTTGAGAGTCCTGTCCTGAAAGGTGTAACGGAGCAGGCGTCCGTTGCCGGTGTCGGCGACCACTACTTCCGACTGGTCGTTGCAGGCAACACCCTCGGGGCTCTTGATGAGCCCCTCCTTGTCATCGGCGCTGATGGTGGTAAGGAACCGGAGCTTCAGTGACCCTGCGGCGAAAGACTGGACCGGCACCAGCAGGACCAGAAGCAGAAGGTTGGCGTATATCAAGGCTCGCATGTCAATTACCTCCGGAATTTTTCGTGGCACTGGACGCACAGTTCACTCACCGTGTTGAACGGCATCAGGCCCTTGTACTCGGTCCCATGAGAACGGTGACAACTCAAACAGTTAAGCGTTGCGTTCTTGTTTCTGGGATCTTTGTACTTATCGCCGATCGGGTGCGTAGAGTGCTTCATCCAGTCGTGGCAGGTGGCGCACACGTCTATGACTGAGCCCTGCTTTACGAGCAACTGGTAGTTCGAGGAATGCGGATCGTGGCAGGCAGTACAGTTACCGGCAGCCACCGGCTCATGCTTGGTCACGGACTTGTTCTGCCGCTGAATAGTGTCAGCATGGCACTTGCCGCAAACAATCAGCATCGGTTCTTTCAGCAACCCCTTTTCTTTACCCGCATGGGGGTTATGACAGGTCAGGCATCCTTTTTTGCTGAACAGCGGTGAGTGGACCTTGTTCTTGCCGAAGGCCGAGTTGTACATGTCGTTGTGACAACCCTTGCAGAGTTCGCCGCCTTGGCGTTTGGTCTTAAGGGCGTTGGGCGATGCGGCGTCTTCGTGGCACTGGTTGCACATCTTGCTTGCCACCGGCTTGTGCACGTTGTTGTACAGGATCCCCTGCACGCTAGAGCCGTGAGGATCGTGGCAGGCGGTGCAATGGGTGTTCGCCATTGGGTAGTTCATGTGACGCTTGACGAACATGGCTTTGTCTGTTTTGTGGCAACCGCTGCACAGCGCACTTACTTTGTCCTTCAGGAGAAAATCCTCTTTGACCGACATGTGCGGGTCATGGCAGATGGTGCAGTCCTTCGTCACAGGCGCGTGTTGGAACTTCGCCTTCGCGATGGCGCTTTTCAATGCCTTGTGGCACTCAAGGCACAACTCGGTCCCCCCCTTGAGCAGGTTGTTCTTGATGGCGGAAGCATGCGGGTCGTGACACTTCATGCAGTTGCCTTCAACGACGACCTTATGGTTGCTTTTCGCGTTTGCAGACAACAGGGCTTTATGGCAGGACGAGCATATCTTGGAACTGTCGGCAGACAAGAGCTTCTTGAAGTTCGAGCTGTGCGGGTTGTGGCACCCGGTACAGTCCCCTTTCTTAACCGGGGTGTGAACGTAGGTCTTCTTCAGCTTCTCCTCAAAATTCGTATGGCAATCCTGGCAGAGTTTACCGAAGGCACCCGGTTTAAGCCGGAATTTCGCGCTGTCATCTTGAGCGTTAGCGATGAAGCCAACCATGAGAGAGCCGATAACACCAAACAGGATTAATACCTTATGTCTATTTATCATTGTAAAGCTCCTCAAATGACTATTGTTTTATGTGGCAGTCATCGCACGTTCTGCCGGCAAACGGAGGATGCACGACATCCTTGAAAAACTTGGGATCGTTCGAAGCGTGCGGGCTATGGCAGCTGATGCAATCCATGTCTGCTGCCTTGATGCCTATATGAGCTTTGACGAAAGAAGGCTTTTCGACTTCATGGCACTCTGCGCACATCTTCTGCAACGGCTCGACCAGAAGAGACTTCTGCTTGGAGAGATGCGGCAGGTGGCAAGTCGAGCAATCTTTCTGCGCGGGGGGGTGGGGCCTTTGCCGGGCGATCTTCTCCTTGATGTCCTTATGGCAGTTGACGCAGAGGTCGGGACTCTGTGCAAGAAGCAGCTTGTTGAATTTCGCCTTGTGTGGACTGTGGCACTTGGTGCAGTCCCCTTTGGCGAAGGGAGCGTGGCTGCTCTTGGCATCCTTAGCGTTCTTGTTCAGGTCGCTGTGGCAGGTGACGCACAGTTCGCTTTGGTTGCTGGTAATCATCCCCTGGATGTTGCTGGCATGGGGATCATGGCAGCCAAGGCAGTCCCCATCGGTGAAGGGCTGGTGGTTGACCCCTTGGCTTACAGGTTTCATGAGCTCGGCGTGGCACGACGAGCACAACTGCGCCCCCTCAGCCTTCAGGAGCTTCTTCCTGTCCGACGAGTGCGGCTTGTGACAGGCAGCACAGTTGGAATCCTGGACCGGCTTGTGGGTGTAGTTCTTCTTGAACCGGGTCTCCGCGTCGCTGTGGCAATTGAAGCAGACAGTATCCATGCGGTCCTTCATCATGCCGGAGAAGTTGGAACCGTGCGCATCATGGCAACTGCTGCACTCCCCGCCGGAGAACGGCTCGTGCACGTCCTTACCTTTCAGCGCCTCTTTGGTCTTCGCATGGCAGGTGTAGCACAGGTCGGCGCCCTCGGCGACGAGAAGCTTCTTCTTGGCCGCAGCGTGCGGTTTATGGCAGGACAGGCACCCCTTGCCATCGGTCACAGCCTTGTGCTTGAAAAGGTGCGATGCCGTTTCCGACGCATGACAGACCTTGCAGAGATCGTTGCCCTCCTGCACCAACAGCTTTGCCTGCTCAGAAGCATGCGGGTTGTGGCACAACAGACAGTCACCTTCCTTGAACGGCATATGCTCGACGGTACCGCCCCCTTTGAGGGAGGCGCTTTCGTGGCACTGGGCGCACAGTTCCCCCTTCTTCAGAGAAACACCGAAGGGAGTGGCCGAATTGGGCGGGTTGTGACAGCCGTCGCAACCGGCGGAGGCAACAGGATTGTGCACGCTACCTTTGAGCAGCTTTGGTTGATCCGAGGAGTGCGGGTTGTGGCATACTGTGCAGTTTTTCTGGTCGACCGGGTAGCCGCCGTGCGCTTTCTTGAAGGAGGCACTCCCCTTGTCGTGACAGTTCAGGCAAAGTTTCGGCACCTCGGAGGAGAGCAGGTTGTTGTAATCCGAACTGTGAGCCAGATGACAGGCACTGCAGCCTTTGTCGGTGAGTACTTTGTGCACGACCTTCTTTTCGAATGCGGATTTCTTATGGCACTGGAAGCAGGCGTCCTTCCCGGCGGACTTCAGGAAATAACGGGAATCAGAGCCATGGGGGTTGTGGCAGGTCGTACATTTACCCTTTACAATGGGGGTATGCACCTTGGGCTTGTTCAAACCTATCTTGTTGGCGGGATGGCAGTTCAAGCAGAGCTGGTTGCCATCGTGCTTGAGAAGCAGTTTCGGGATAATGCCGTGACGTAGGTGGCAGTCCTCACACTTCTTGTCGTGCACCATCGGGTGCACATACTTGACGGAGGAAAATTTGTCATCGAATTTTTTGTGACAGTCTGAACAATCCTTCCGGACAAACGCCTTTGCGGCGAGGGCGGTGCTGCTGCCGGTGAATGAAACTATCACCGCCAGCAGCACCGTCAGCATAAAAACCAATAATCTCCTGCCATTACGCATATCGTGCATTTTCATACCGTCCCCTTGGGCTAATTTTGGCATTTTAACCAATCCGGCATTACCGCGATTCAAGATAAATCTTCACGGGATAGGCTTCCCTCAGCTTCTTGAACCATTTCTCTATATCCTGCGTCGTGTTCAGCCAGGCGACTTTCTGGCCGACTTCATCTTTCACCTCTTCCAAAGGACGCGCTTTCGCCTCTTCTTTCTCTTTGATGAACAGGGCATAGACATACCCTTCCGGGCTTTCATACAGCCTGTAGTCTCCTTTGCGTGCGCCTTTCACCACCTTCTGCATCGACTCCGGCATGTTCTGCAGCGTCAGTGCCTCATCGTTGAACTGGAGCAGGCCGCGCGCGTTCTTGGCCACCTGGCCATCCGCATTGTTTTTTAGCCAGGCGAAATCCACTCCCTCCCTCAACTTGTCGATCGCCTTCTGTGCATCGTCCTTCTTGGTGAAGGCGATGCCGGCTATCTGAAAGGTTTCCGGCCCTGCGTAATCGGAAAGATGCTTCTCGTAATAGTCCTTGACCTGGGCCACAGTGAAGGTGACGTCGGGCTTGACAATCTTTTCTATAAACGCCCCGAACAGCACCGAAGTCTTGTGGTCCTCGATCCTCTTCAGATACTCTTCAGACTTGTCCAGCCTCTTCTCCAGGGCTTCCTTTTTGAAGACCCGCACCGACTCGAGTTCGTCGAGCGCCAGCAGTTTCTCCCGGTTGAGCTTCTTCTCCTTGATTGCATTCTCGATGCCGTGGAAAAACTTGGAATTCAGGGCATCGGCCAGGTCGCTGACGCGAATCGGTTCCTCCCCCTTGATGGACATCACCACCCGCTTGTCCGTGAGAAATTTCTCGAACCCCGGTTTCTTGGCCTCAAAATCAAGTGATTTCACCAGTTTGGTGTTTTCCTTCGCGTACTTCTTGACTAGTTCGGCCTTGTACCGCTTCAGGCTGTCGAGCTTCATCTGGCTGAGCACCTTGTTGCGCGCCTGCTCCAGGGCCTCAGGATTATCGACATAGCGGATTTCCTCGACCTTGGCGATTATGAAGCCGTTTGTGATCTGGATGATGGGGCTGGTGGCCCCGGCTTTGACGTCGGCGAGCCCCGCGCTCACGAAGGGCCCCAGGGCTGCATTGGTGGCGAACTGCCGTTCGTCCTGCCCTACTGTTTCCGCCCTTCCTTCCTTCAGGACCTTGTCGCGCAGCTCGTCAAACTTCTTGCCGTGCTTAAGTTCCTCGAGGAAGGCCTTGGCGTCCTTCTCTTTCAGGAACATCACGCTTTTCAGCTTCATTTCCTTGATCGCGTCGCGGTATTCCTTTTGGACCTTCTTCTCGTCCGGTTTGATGTCTTTCACTCTTTCAAGGAAAAGAACCTGCCTCAGTTGCTGATCCGCAAACTTCTCAAGGTTGCTCTTTATTTCAGCCTGCTGGTCGAGTTCCATGTTTTTCGCTTCTTGCACCACGAGCTTGACGTTGATCAGGCGCTCCAGCGGTTCCATGAAATTTTTCTTCGCCGAGACTTCCTTTTCCTCGGTCATCTTTTCGTGCACGGACATCAGGGCCTTTTGCAGGTCCCCCAGGGTGATTTTCTCGTCGTTCACCGAGGCTAGAGGCACATCGAAGAAAAGTGGGGAGTAAAACGGTGCCTTCAGGTGGATGTAGACCCCGTCGGCCCTGGCCTCATCGCTAACCGGTTGGGTGACTACAGCCGCTTCCGTTTTAGTCGTAACAGCTTTGCCGGATTCCGGGGTTGCGCCTTTCGGTTCGAGGGTCTTAGCCGGTTGCGCGACTGCCTGAGGTGCAGGCTGCTCCGAGGCGAAGCTGGGGACTTCCATCCACAATACCATGCCGGCCATAACTGCAACGGTTCCAGTAGCAAGTAACTTAGCTTTCATTGCTCCTCACTTTCCTTTGGTTGAGTAACGTATGACTCCAAACGACGATGAATCCTAGATAAATTCGGAACGAATAGCAACCTCAAAAACGGTCCAGGCCTCCGAGCGGAAAGTTGTTTGACCTATCTCGCCCGCACCATGTTCAGTACCACGCTGCGCGCCATCGCCTCAGCCATGACACTGGCATTGTTCTGCTTGCCCCGGTCGAAAAAGTAAACGCCGTCTGTCCCCATATTCGAGCTCTTGGATTTGAACACGACCTTGCGGTCGGACTTCCGCATCAGCAAGGTGGTGAAGTCGATCACAGGGGTTCCGCTGCCACCTTGCGGGTCGTAATAATCGAACACCGTCCCCGAAAGCACATAGTCAGCCCCGAGGATATAGGTGAGAATGTCAACATCCCTCGCCGAGATGCCTTCGCGCATGATCATGCGGGAATTGAGCATCTTCTCCCGGACAACGCCGGGCTCGATGGGTTCGATGCTCCCGGTCGCGAGCAACTGGCTGACAAAATGGAGCTGCATTATCTCGCCTGAGCGTTTTCTTTGGCTGGCGTTGTACAGGGGCACGACGGCTACCTTCGCTTTTTCCGCCTCCCGCATCGGTGATTGGTTGTACATCAGCTTGGGACTAAAGCGCCGCTCAACAGCTCCGTCGGCGATGTCACGCCGCTGCTCGTCAAGCCAGTTGCCGAAGGAATCGGCCAAATGCCGCAAAGCCAGTTCCTGCAGCGTCTCGTAATCCTTGATAAGGCCCAGGTCAAGCAAGCCCGGGGCATCGTCCCCAGCCATGCCGACGCTGTCCATCCAGAGAATCCTCGGCGTCTCCTCGGTCGAGACGACCCTCGCGGTCACGGCAAGCTTGGGCGGATACATATCGCGATAATACTCCAGGGAGGTGATGAATATGGCGCCGGCGCCGGCCTCCTCCCGGAAGGCTTTCGCAGAGACGGAATCGACCCCCGAGACCGACCGTATCCGGTGCTCAGTCAGAATCTTTTCCCGCGTCGCATCTGTGATCAAGGGAATCCCGAACTCCTGAAGCTTACTAAGCCACGCTTTGCCGAATTCCCTGGTAGGGGCATAGGCTCCGGTCAGGTTGTCGACAGGGAAAACGACAAACGTGAACCCAGGAGGGGTCGCGGAACCTGCCGGTTGTGTGACTTGGCGGGCAGCACACCCTGGCAGGCAAATCACGGCGGCCGACGCCAGGATGGCGACCTTTTTAAAAAAGTTTGCCCAGGAGATCATAAACCGCCTTTTCCGTAATGACGTTGAGCGGTTGGCCGCCGCCTCCCAACAGGCGGTCACTCATGCTGATCCCCCCTTTGGTTGAGTCCCCCGACCAGATGACCTTACCTGTCTGCCCTTCGATCATCTGCATGCTCATCGAAATAACGTTGGCTGTGGCGGTCCCAGACCGCAGGTCGCCATATTCACGGATCACCCCGGTGAAAACGGCGTCCGTCTTGGTCGCCTTGCAGAACTTGACCACCTCGTCAGCTGTTGGGCTGCTGGGGTTGGCGATGCCTGAATTGACGATGCCGCGCATGACTTCGCCGGGGGGGGTCACGTAGATGCCGCTGCTGGCCATGAGCGCCGTGCTGAAGACGTCACGGACCCTGTCAGCAGCCTGTTGCTCCCTGGTGAGGTTGGCAAGCGGCATGACGGCCACGGAGTGCACCGCACCGAAATCCATGGTGGAGTCCAGGTAAACACCGGTTTTGCCGCCGCAGCCGGGGAGCAGCAGCGCCGCCACCACCAGCAGCATGCAGAATACGAGGTTCCATGCTGTCATTTTTCTAGGGTTTGTCATATTGTGGAGCTCCTATAAGGCTAGAGTGTTATCCGCAATTGGGCGCTAAAGGCTCTGGAATCGGTTGAGCCAGACAAATCGCTGCTCGTCTGCTGGACGCTGTAGGATGTATCCAGGGTGGCGCCGGGGCGGATATTCCACCTGAGGCTGGGCGCCACGCGTTTCGTCTTCTGGTTGCCTGTGGAGTCGAGAGTTTCGCTGTACCCGAATGCGAACTGCAGATCGCCGCCCCGGAAGGGGGCCCAGCCGATGCTGTAATTTTGGAGCGTGAGGTTAGCTCTGTCGTTTTGCATCGTCAGGCTGTATCCGCCGGTAAGATAGAGTGCATCGAAGGGTCGATAGGTTGCATTGGCCGCCGCGGTTCGCGTATACGTTTTGCTGTCGGGCTTCCCGCCACCGCTTTGCAGCCCGGTCTGGTCCTGGTAGCTGAGGCTCATAGTCACGTACCTGTTCGGCACGATATCTGCGCCGAAGGTGAAGGTGACAGCGTCCGACACCTCGCCGGTGGACCGGCTGGTGGTGCTGTACCCTGCGGCGAGGACGGATGAAAGCCCCTGGTAGAGCTGGGCCGAATTGTTCAGAAATACCGAGTTGTTGATCACCGTCAATCCGTCGGCGAACTCGGTCCTGCCGCCATAGACCAGCGAGTGCGTCAGGGTCGGTAGCGACATCAGCGAAAAGGCCGCGTTGTAGGTCAACGTGTTCCGGATTTTGCCTTCAGGGTCGAGGCTGAATTCTTCGGTCAGACGGCTGTTCAGGGAGGCAGCGTCGCTGACGCGGTAGACCAGGGAAAGCCCGTTGTTAACCAGCGTGGTCGTGCTGAATGACGCCTGGTCCGTCTTGCTGTGGGTAAAGACCAGCCCGAGGTCATAGGAGACGTTGGGCGAAAGCAGCGCCCTGGCGTTGAAGTTGAAAGCACCGCCTGAACTGCTGAAAGAAGCGGATTTACCCGGGGCCGCCTGCAGGACAGTGGCGGTCTGCAGGCTCGTGGCCATGATACTGTCCGGGTTGATGTCCGGGGGAAACGGCGCCGTCAACTTGACCGGCGTTTCGACGATCTTGATGTACCTGGCTCGCACCACAGGGAATGTGAAAACGAAACCGGTCTGGTCGGAGCCGGGCGAGAACGGGTTGCGTTTAGCGAGGACCTCAAGCTTACCCACCTCCTGGCTGGCGTAGAGCTGCCAGTTGTCCCCGTCCTGGCTGGTGTAGATCTGCCAGTTGAAGCCCCCCCGGTCCAGGTAGCCTTGGAGGCTTTCGACAACTGGGATCGTCCCCCTTTCCGTCGTCGAGCTAACCGCCAGGAACAGGGTGCTCAGGTCGGTATCCGCGGCGAAGGACAACCCGATGTTGTTCTGGGTGGCAACCGCGCCCCCCCCGACCTGGGGGAGGACCAGGTTGAGAGGCTGGAAGTCCTTCAACTTCCCTTCGGTCACCGTCGGACTGACACTACCGGTGACCAGGGACAACTGCTGTCCCAACAGGGGGACGTACGTGCTCCCCGAGGAGACCTGCGAATTCTGAATATTGAAGTTGTAGCTGGCCTGGTAGGTAACCTGCTTCCACGGCAGCTTACCCGCATAGGCGACACGTACGGCGTTATTGAGCGAGGTGTTCTCCGACTGGAGCAGATGGTCCTGCATCAAGCTGTAGCCGCCGCTGTAGTTTAGTTCGAGTCCCTGCAACGATCTGTAGTTGCTGGACCAGGTGAAGTCGTCGAGCGAGATGTTCTGCATGGCGCGGTTTTCGTCGTACAGATCCCTGTGCCCGTAATTGAAGGACAGTGTGGGCAGGTCCGACGGGTTGAGCCCGAAATCGAAGGTGTAGATATCCTGAATTTCCTTGGGAGCGGAGACGCCGTTGGCGCTGGACATGTCCTCCCTACGCCTGTAGCCGATGCCTGAACCAACAAAAGGGGTTCTAAGGCCCAGTTCCAGATATGGGCTGAGGCGCTCCGCGGTCGACCTGCTGTCCCGCCCTTCGAAACTGCCATGCTGGGTGGTTTGTTCAAAAAGCCCCCCCCCTTTGAGTTGCAAAGACGGGTACAGTGACCTGTCGAAAGCGAGGTTGTAGCGCTGCAGGAAGTTGCTGCTACTGCTGTTGGAGGTTGCCCCCGATATGTCTCGGGTCTTGTTGGTGCCACTGCCGAAGCCATACTCCAGGAAGCCGCTAATGCCATCGGCAAGGGCAGCGTGGGGCGCTGCCAACAGCGTCAAGACCAACGCCAAGGGCACCCAGTTCTTCACCACCGGGGACACCGCCGTCACTTTCTGACTACGAATCAGCACTCCCGGTTACCTCGCGCCCATTATGGCAGACCAGTTGGGTGCGCTGCCGGTGTCCATGAGAAAACGGTTTTTCTTGCTAATCAGGTTGATGCTCTGAAGGGCGTTCCTCTCCGGCAGCACCAACAAAAGGTTGTTTTCATCCGCGTCTATGAGCATGTAAGACGACCACCCTTCCGCTTGAAGGAAATCGATCGGTATCAGGGAAAAAGGATCATAGATCTCGATGATGGGGCTGTCTTTTTTGGCCACGTACAGGCGATCGGTGGTGCGGTCCACCTTGATGGCGCTCACCCCCAGTCCGGTATAAATCCTCTTCAGCACAGCCAGGGACGCGGTATCGTAAACCAGCAAGGTGGGAGACCACTGGTGAAAGACGTAAAGCTTGTCCCCCTGCCTGTTGAAATCGCCCCGGACCGGCACCGACTCGGTCATCACGGTGGCAAGGACAACCCGCGCATTTACATCCAGCACGGAAAAACTGTTGGATAGGGTGTTGAAGACGTACGCCCTTTTACCTTGGGGATCGAGGATTATGCTAGCCGGGCTGTTGCCGACCTTGACCCGGGTCGACTCGAAATTGGAGTTGGGGTCTATGAAGCTCACAGAGTTGGTGCCCTGGTTGACCACCATCAGCGTCGTACCGTCGGGGGTGAGGAGCGCATCGTTGGGCTGGTCGCCGTTGTTGAGGCGTATGGTGTTGACAGGCTGGCCGGACCGGATGTCAATGACTTCGATGGCATCGTCCGCCGAGGCCACAACGTAGGCCCGCAACTGCTCCTTGTCGAATACGACCGTCTTAGGCGCGCGCCCAGTCGCTATGACTTCTAGAGCGTCGCCCGATCTCTTGTCGAAAACGGTGATATCGCCGGCGGCATAATTGGTGACATAGCCGGTCAGGTTCGTCAATGGTTTCGGCAATGTGCCGAGGACGAAGACAGGGATGAACCCTTGGACTCTCCGAAGTGACTCCCCCACCTTGAAGGACAGGGAAAAAAGATCCGCCTGCCTACGCTTCACCGTGAAAGGGAATACCTGCATCTCACGCTTTTCGTCGATGGTCAACTCGTTCTCGCCCTTTTCCCCAGCCAAAAACGCCTGTTCAGCCTGGAAGTAAAACCCCTGATACTGGCCGGGAGGCAGAAAGCCGTGAGCCAGCAGTCGCTGTCGGTCAGAAGTCCCGGGCTTCAGGTCCGGGAGTGTCACGGTGAGCGGCACCTCGGCGCCATCTCCTTTTACCGCGACCACCTGCTTGAGGCGAAAACGCAGGCCTGTCGCCTCTTGCGGTAGCGGTTGCGCGTACAGGTAGACTTCACCGTCTTCGGTTGACACCGGCTTAAGCCTGGTCACCTGCGATGTACAGGCGCCGCAGAGCAGAAGAACCAGAAGTATCGCAAACGTCTTGATAGGCATTCTCATCTCTCTAGGCGAACACTTTCAGGATGTGGGCAGAGCCGCCGCTGCATGCACGGATCATTGCGGCAGCGTCGAGTGACACTTGTAGCAAAGCTTCTGCTGGTTGGGGTCGAATATCGTTTCGGGTATCTGGTAGTATCCCTGCAGCGCCTCCGCCTCGGAACGTCCCTGCCCGATAGGCTGGTAAAGCGCCCCCTCTTCGGAATACTTGCCGTTACGTTCGATTTGCGCCGTGTTCGTATTCCATCTGGTGCCCCTGTCCCAGGCGCTGGCATGAGCGCGGTGGCAGGAAAGACACATGACCGACGGTGTGCCGTCCGCGCTGTCCGGCCCCTTGGTGGGGGTGTTCCCCAGGATGCTCCGCAACACGAAATAGCTGCTGGTGCCGACCTCGAAGGGAACCAGTGACAGGTAAGCGGTGGCTTGAGTTCCCGTCAGGTCGCCGGTCTTGACATAGCTATCGTAGTAGGCGCTCATTACCGAGTCGAGCGTGCCGGTGGAACTCCCGGAGGCGGATCCGGATGTGGGGTGTTGAAAACCGTAGACGCCGTTGTGGATGTTGCCGGTATGGCAGTTCCGGCACCAGTCCGACATCCCGGAGCCGTAGGTCACGCGGGTTTGGGAAGTTGCTTCAGAACGGTTGGCGGTCAACGGCGCCAACGCGACCGGCGGGGGGTACACAAATGCCAGGGAGCCTCCAACCCCCTTGGGGGCGTAGCCTGAGCCGGCCAACATGCGATAGGAACCGACCGAAGTCTGGCCGTCCGGTGCGGGACTGACATCGAACGAGCCCGAGGACTTGATGGGGCGTCCTTCCGTGGTAACGGTGCCGTCCAAGTTACGGCGGTACTTGCCATGCGGATCATGGCAACTGATGCAGGAAAGCGACTGGGAAGGATAAGTCCCTCCGGGCGCGGTAAGGTTGGTACCGTCCGGTTGGTACCCGAAATCCAGCGAAACCACGTTGTGGCCGTGGCGTTCGCCAGGGCTGGTGTCGAGCGGTGACACCATATCCGGATACCAGGTGAAGGTCTTCTTGAGCCAGGCGAAGTCACCTCCAGGGCTAAGCTGTTTGGGCGGGGCGCCCGCCAGGATCTCGCCGTCGGGGGTGCTGACGTGGAAGGTAGTCGGTCCAGTGAGGTTGCTCGCCTGGTGGCATAGAAGACATGTGGAGGTCGCATCGCTTCCCTTGAGCAGCGCAGCGCCGCCGGCGCCTACGCTGGTCCCTTCCTTGGAGTTGTGCATGGTATGGCAACCTTCGCACTCACCCACCCCGCCGGAATGAAACCCCAGAGCTGGGTGGGAAGATATAAGAACGCCGCAGACCGCACCGAAGAGAAGCAAGCCGAAAAGTTTGGATATCCTCAAGAGTGACCTCAGGTTGAAAAGCATGGATCAAGCCCCCCACGCAACAGCCTTACGTCTTTTGACGGCATGTCGCTCCGTCGCCTCCGCCATAAGACCAAGGTCACATGAGGGGAATGGCGAGATCCCGCTCCAGGGTGTTCTCCCTGCCCACCCTGCTGCAACCCGGGAAAGCAGCGATTTTCCCGTTTTTTGTGCAAGGCGCGAGGACTGTAAAGAAGGGCAAACTGACCCGGCCGGCCGGCAAAGGTTCGGAACGGCGACCTGGGGGATCGCTTATTTCATGCAACTAACATTCCATCTACCCCCCGCCGTCACCGACGGCCGGACCAAAACTGAGAAGCGACGCTATGTTAGCGGCAATGTGCCACAAAGTCAAAGGATTATGGTAAAGAAAAAGGCAAAAAAAGGGCCGGCATTGAGCCGGCCCTTCATGGCATGACAGGGTATCAGACTGAAGTACTAGTCTTTAGCGTGGCACTTGTTGCAGTAGTCACGAGCATAGGGTCCGAAGAGGGTAGCCGGACGGCCGTTGTAAGCGTTGGTCTGCTGCGCGACGGTGTAGCCGGTGTTGATCTTGTTCTCGGTGGTGCTGCTGTCGTAAGTGGCTGCGTTGCTTGCGTCAGCGACGGTCATGAACTCGTTGCCCAGGTAGTAACGGGCCATGCTCTCGAAGCCGGAAGCGTGAGCACGGTGGCAGGAGAGGCAGAGCACGTTGTTGCTGGTGCTGGCGGCAGTCGGAGCGGCCTGGAACGCCTTCAGTGCGGTGTAGGAAGCCGGGGTGCTGTCGGTCATGCCTACTTCGAACGGTGCCAGGGCGCTGTAGCCATTGGACGGCGGGGTGCCGGCGATGCCGGAAGAAACGTAGGCGTTGTAGTTGCCAGCGATAGCGGCGGTCAGCTTGGCGCCGTTGCCAGCCGGGTGAACCGTGCCGGCCGTACCGGAGGTATAGGTGCTGTTGTGCATAGAGGTGTGGCAGTTAGCACACCACTCGGACATGCCCTGGCCGTAAGCGACCCTGTCAAACGTACCAGCGATGGTGGTGTTGACGCCGTTGTAGCCGCTCGGAGCGACTGCGTCCGGGGACGGGTTAACGAAGGCGAAGGAGCCAGCGAGGGACTTCGGCTGGTAGCCTACGCCGGCAAGGAGACGGTACACGCCGACTGCGGAGACGCCGGAGATCGGGTCTTTGCTGTTGGTGTAGGAACCGGAGTTGAAGATCGGCGCGCCGGTCGTGGCCTGGGTGCCGTCGGCGAGACGACGGTACTTGCCGTGGGGATCATGGCAGGAGGAGCAGGCCAGGTTTGACGCCGGGTAGCTGCCGCCAGGAGCCGCGGTCAGGACTTTGTCAGCGGTGTAGCCGAAGTCGGTAGCGATGATGTTGTGGCCGTGACGGTCGCCTTCCCAGGTAGTTGCAGTACCGCGGATGGAACCGGCCATGGATTTCTTCAGCCAGGCGAAGTCGCCGCCCGGGGTCATTTCAACCGGGGCGCTGCTGTCGTTCGGGGTCACACCTGCGGTGGAGATGTGGTAGCCGGTCGGTGCGGTGTCGGCAGACTGGTGGCAGTTAAGGCAGGCGCCGGACTGATCCTGAGCTTTCAGGAGGTACGGGCCGGACTGGTACTGAGTCATACCGGTCACGTTCGCTACGCCTTCGAACGAGTTGTGCATGGAGTGGCAACCTTCGCACTCGGCGACGCCGCCGGAGTGGAAAGCAAGGGCGCTACCAGCGGTAGCGAGACTGAGGACTGCGGTTGTTGCGAGAATCTTGGTCAGTTTCATTTTTCTCTCCTTTTTAGTTTGTACTGCCAGTGAAATTCCAACTGCATTACACGGTGCTACTCGAAACTTTGCTGCTTGACCGACTTTGTCATTTACATAGCACGTCACATGCCAAGCCTAAAAAAAAAATGTCCTTCGTTTATTTTCAACTATTTAGCATAGGGGAGCTTTCCATCTCCACGGTCAGCCCAGCGTTTTACCCGTGCTTTGGCCGGAAGCCACCGGCTATTTCGCTGACCCCGAGCCATACCACGGTCCCGGGCAGCGCACCATCCGCTGGGACCGCGTCTACCGGCGACCGCTGCATCCCCAAACAGAAAAAGCCCCGCCTTTTGCAAGGCGGGGCTTTTAGGCTGCGACAGCGAAAGAGCCGGGATATCAGTCGTCGTAGCTTAACTGGTAGATATTAACGCCGCGACGCCGCATCTGGCTGACATAGACCCGGTTGCGCACAGGGTCCACAGTGATCTCGCTGGGAACGATCACATTACCCGGCTGGGTGCCGCGGTAACCGAACTCTTTAACGAATTGGAAATCCTTGTTGTAGATCATGATCACGGCGCGCAGTTTGTCGGTAATGAGCAGATTGCCGTTGCGGTCCGAGGCGATTCCCCCGGGGACGCCGAACTTGCCCGCGGAACTCCCCCTTTTGCCGAAAACAGTCAATTCTCCATCGAGAGTACCGCGACATGCTTTGCCGTAAGAGGACGCGACGAAGAGCATGTGACCGTCGCGGTCGACGGTGAAGCCGTCCAGCCCTGCGTCAGCGCGGTGATCGTCGGACACACGCATCAATGCCCCGAGATCGTAGCCCCTGATGAATTCACCGTCCGCATCCACGACGACGACAAACATACCGCCCTGGTCCACCAGGTAGATCTCACCGTGGCGCACGATCATGCGGCCGGGGCGAGCGTCGGCGAAATCGGGGGGGACATGCCGCAACGGTACCGAAGAAAGCGGTTCACCGCGGTAATTGCAGGTGACGATGTCATAGTCCCCTTTTTTGTTGGTCAGCAGCAGGATGTTCCCAGTGTCGTCGAGTGCGGCATCATACACCCCGCCTAGTTCGCGGTCGTAGTCGACGTGGAAGGTCAGCATGCCGCTGGGGTTGTAGATATCCAGCCCGCCACTGGTGGAGACGTAGACCTCGCCGCGCGCCTCGTCCACGAAAGTCCGGGCGGCGTTGTATGGGATAACACCATCGAAGTCAGACAGGTTGAAGAGATAGGCGGCGTTGACGCCCGCAGCCAGCGAGGGCGCCGCGCCAAGTAACAGCAGCGACACCGCCGTCCTTAAGGACCGTGCTAAACAAGATAGTGTGTAATCCATGACCGTTCCCTTCTCAGGTGTAATCTCCGCGCGAACCGCTGCGGAGTCTAAGCCGACATCCTACCGGTGTCAACCACAGAGCTGTCTTAGCCAGCCGTTACTTCCTGCCGATCCTCTCCAGCCAGTTGCGGGCCGCTACTGTGTCGGGGCGGATGGCGAGAACCCGGTTGAATTCCAGGGCAGCCTCGTCAGGACGGCCCAACCCCGCCAGGGCGACCCCCCTGTTAAAATGGGCCTCCACCGATGCCGGATCGATAGCGACGGCACGGCTGAATGAATCGAGAGCCTCCGCCAGGCGTCCCTGTTTCGCGAGCGCCACTCCCAGGTTGATCGCCGTCGGGGAAGAAAGCGGCTCCAACTGCCGGGCCGCCTCCTCGTGCTCGAGCGCCTCCTCCGGTCTGCCGGCCTTGGTAAGCTCGTCGGCGAGCGCCAAGCGGGCCTCGAGAAGCCTGGGGTCAACGGCAAGGGCCTCCCTGAACTTGGCAATGGCCTCTTCGCCGCGGCCAAGCCCCGCCAGAGACTTCCCCAGCCCTTCCAGGGCGACGGCGCTGTTGGGCGTAATTTCCAGGGCTTGGTCATAATACATCAGTCCGTCCTGGTACTTCCCCCAGCGGACGCTGAGCGCACCGAGGTTGCTATAGGCAATGGAGGAGCGAGGATTGATACGCAGGGTTTTCTGGAACTGTCGGTAGGCCCCGGCGAGATCCCCCTTCGCATCCAGAGCGATGCCGTAGTTGTTGGTGATGAGGTAGTTGTCATGGGTGACCGCGAGGGCACGGCGGCAGATGGCGATGCTGTCCTTCCAGTAGTCCAGTTGCCGGATGCTCACCGTGGTCAGCGTGGTGAGGGACACGGCTCCGGCGGCGAAAAGAAACGCTCGCTGCGCGTGCCACCCTTTAGTCAGGTCGGCGGCGAGACAGCAGATGGCGAGGAAAATCCCAATCAATGGGATGTAGGTATAGCGGTCCGCCATGGACTGTCCACCGACCTGGATCAAGCCGATCACGGGGAGCAGCGTCACCAGGTACCACAACCAGCCGGTGGCCAGGTACGGGTAGCGGCGGCGCAGGATAAAAACAACCGCGGTGAGCATCGCAAGCATGAGCGCAGCTGCGGCCGGCTGCCATAATGGTAACGACTGCGGGAAGGGGTACAGGATTGCGAGCCCCCGGGGCCAGAGCATGAGCCCGAGGTACTTCGCGCAGGCGACCAGAGAATTCTCCACGCGCAGATAGACGGGGGCCTTGGCCAGGGTCGCCATCGCTCCGCCATGTTGCTGTCCGTAGATGGTAATGATGGAGGAGAGCGCGGAGAAAAGGAAAAAGGGTATCTTCTCCTTCACCAGCACGACAAGCGGGGTTACCCTCGCGGTGCCGACGCCCGCCCCGCCAGTTTCCGCCTCGGAGACCAGGCGGCGAAAGGGCCAGTAATCGAGCAAAAGGAGTACCACGGGAAGGGTCACCAGCATCGGCTTCGCCATCAACCCCGCCACGAAGGTGAGCAGGGCGCCCAGGTACGGACGCGGACCCGGTCTTTTCACGTAGCTCACCCAAAAATGAAGCGAAACCAGCATGAGTAGGCAGCTCAGCACGTCCTTGCGCTCGGCGACCCAGGCAACCGACTCGACGTGAAGCGGATGGAGGGCGAAGAGCGCGGCAACGGAGAAGCCGAGCCAGACCCCTCCGACGGCCCGGACCAGGAACAGGAACAAAAGGAGCGCCGCCGCGGCATGGATCACCACGTTCATCAGATGATGCCCGGCGGGGTGCAAGCCGAAAAGTTGCACGTCGAGCATGTGGGACAGCCAGGTGAGAGGGTGCCAGTTCGACATGGCGGTAGCGGTGAAGGCCCAGGAGATGCCGGCGGCGGTGAGCCCTTGCTGAACCACAGGGTTCTTCGTGACGTAACCCGGGTCGTCGAAGTTTATGAAATCGTTGCCGGCGGTTTTGGCGAAGACCGCGAGGGTGATGACTACGAGGATGACTGCTAGAAGAATAGTTTTGTTCGCATCGTTTTTCAGCATAGGTGCATCTCCATCAGGGAGCGAGAGTCCGCTCGATCCATGGGCGGTAGGGTTTAAGGCTCGTGTAAATGCCGATATCCTCGCAGATGCCGTATTCGAATCGACCGTCGGCTGCACGCTGGACCGCCTGGGACTGAACTCCCATGACCAGGTAGCGCTCTTTGCCGGAAGCGTCCGGCGTGGTCTTGAAGAGGGGGCTCCCCGAGTCGCCGCTGCAGGGGCCTGCTCCCACATGCTGCAGCTCTATCAAGCGCCCCTCTTTCTTGACGGCGACTTTCGCCCAGGGCAGCACCAGTTTGCGAAGCACCCCCGGGTCGTTGCGAAGAAACTTTGAGACCCCGTAGCCCGCGGCCAGGAAGCTGTCTCCTTCGGAAATGCCGTAGTCGCTTTCTTCTGCGAACTCCGCCGGGAGGTACCCCGGAGGGGCGGGTTCCGCGAGCCGCACGATGGCGATGTCGAAGTTACTCTGCTCCCGGTTCAGCTCGGGGACGTACTGTTCAGGCACCTTGATTGAGGAAACGTGCAGGACGCGGCCGCCGTATCCGGGCAGCAGGTTTGTGCCGAAAACAGCAAGGTACTTTTCGGGGTTCCGGGAACCGTCGAAGCAGTGGGCGGCGGTAAGGACAGCATCCTTGCGCACGAGGATGCCGGTACAGACCGCATCGGCGGCCGGATCCACGATGCCGACCAGGCTTTTCCGGAAGGGTTCGTCGCTGCCGACGAGAGCCCCCCCCACTATGGCGTTGCAGGCACCAGGCCGGATGACGGCCAGCGTCGCCAGTGATGCTATGAGGATCGCCGCACGCTTCATGTGCTCCACTCTGCTGCTTATAGAGATTAGATGTCGGCAAGGCCGACCGCCGGCCCCGGCGGTCTATGGCTAGTGGCGCCCTCCGCTATTAGCTTTTGCTCCAGAAGCTTGATCCTGCGTCGGGTATCTCCCTTGTACTCCATGTAGGTAACGGGAACCGTCTTCATGAACAGTCGGTAGTGCTGCAGCGCCTGCTTCAGGTCCCCTCTTTTCTCGCAGATCTTGCCGAGGTTCAAGTGGGCCATGGATTTGCCCGGGTCGGTCTGGCCTGGAGGCGCCTCCAGGGCGGCCCGGTAGTAGGCCTCGGCGGTGCGGAGGTCCCCGCTGGTGGCAGCCAGCGTCCCCATCTGCATCATGGCCTCGCCATGCCTGGCGTCGAGCGCCAGGGTCCGCTCCCATTCGCGCCGGGCGGCGGCAAAGTCGCCATTCTCCATATAGGCAGTCCCAAGGTTGTAGTGGGCGCCCGGAGACTCGGGATCGTTGCGCACGCCGCTGGTGAAAAGCGAAAGGGCGTTGCGCCAGTCGAGATTGCGGTGCATGGTTACTGCCGAGGCGGCGACAAGGATAACCACGACCGCCGCCTTGGCAAAGCGCGGGGTTGCCAGCGTCAAAATCCAGGAGAGCACGGCGCCGAGACCGAAGAAAAACCCGACGGCGGGCATGTAGAGATACCGCTCGGTGATCTGGTCGCTCGGGATGGGTACGACATTGGAGATGGGAGCGTAGTTGATCGCGAACCAGACAAGGCTGAAAAGCGCGACGCGGTTGCGGCTGCGCAGCGCGAGCCAGACCAGCCAGGTCAGGAAAAGCATAGCGGCGAGATGCCAGGGAGGGGAGAAAAGCCCGCCATTTGGCACCTTGTGAAACAGGGTGAGGTCCGCCGGGTAGAGAAGCAGGGCCAGGTACTGCGGGATGATGTGGTAATTCTGGGCCACTCTCTCCAGCAACCCCGAAGCTGGGACCGGGGTGCCTACGACCCCCTGCAGCGAATAAAAGCGCATACAGAAGTACACCAGGGTGAGGACGAAGTACGGGGAAAGCAGGATAATGCGGTCCTTCCAGGAAAGCCGCGCCTCCCCCTCCTGTAAGGGGAAAAAGGTGAGCACAAAGAAAACGGCGGACATCATGAGCCCGGTTTCCTTGCTGAGCAGGCCGCAGAAGTAAAGCAAAGGGGAGGCTACCAGCAACACCTTTCCCTTCATCCTCGACTCCAGGTAGGCCAAAAGGGAAGCGAGGCTGAAGAAGAGCGCCATTAGGGTGTTGCGTGCGGAGACCCAGTTCACCGCCTCGCTGTTCGCCGGGTGCACAGCGAAGAGCAGTCCTACGGCTAGCGCAGCCCATCGGTCCGACAAGAGGCGCCGGCAGATCAGATAAAGAAGCAGCGCGTTTCCAAAGTGTATGACGATGTTCACGCCGTGATACCAGGCCGGGTCCATCCCGGCGATCTGGTAGTCGAACAGGTAGGTGGCTCGGTTCAGCGGGCGGTAGTAAGGCTTGACCAGGTCAGGCGCGAACAGCACGTCGGGCACGTTACGCAGGCTGAGCGTCTGCGGGTTGTTCACGATGATCATCTCGTCGTCGAGAACGAAACCGTTGAAGAAGCTGACTGAGTAGACCAGCAGCGTCGCCGCAGCCAGAACCAGGAAAGGGAGCCAAAGCCGCCTGCTTGGGCGACGGGTGCCGATAGTTGCCTCGGTCATTTTGTTTGTTCCTGTGGCGATTGGGCCCGGCCGGCGACTACGATCAAGGTGCCGCCGCGCCCGAGCATCGTGCTCACGACAAGAGCCGGGAGAGACAAGAAGGTAAGGAAGGTGCCAGCGGCCATGGCGAAGAAGCGGCTCGTCCGTCCCGCGTCGCACCGCTTACCGGTGAGCAGGTAAAAGAAGAGGTTTGGTTTTTTCTGTAGCCGGTTCAGCGCGCTCTGCGACCATCCGAGCAGGTCATACTCGAACTCCAGGTGACGCCACGTGTACGGAGTCAGGCCGGCAACGGCAAGACTGTACTCCAGCGCCTTTCGGTTGAAATGATAAAGGTGCCTCGGCACGTCGGCATGGAGCCAGGCAGGACCGAAGAGCCGTGCCTGCCCCCCCCCGAAATCCGGAACCGCGACGATCAGTCGTCCCTTGGGTTTGAGCAGCCTCGCCACCTGCGACAGCATGGACGGAATGTCACGCATGTGCTCCAGCGTGTGCCACATGGTGATGCAGTCAAACTGCGCGGCGCCGCCGTACTCTTCAACGGCCTCGCGGACGTCGAACCCAGCGGCACGGGCAGGAACGGGGTTCAGCTCGGTGCCGGCCACCTGCCAGCCTGCGGCACGGGCGGCCGCCAAAAAAGAGCCGTCGCCGCAGCCGATATCTAGCAGTCTGCCAGGGTTACCTGGAAGGACCCGCCGTACGAGCCTCAGGCGACGCACCGTGCAATAGCCGCCGGTAGCCCCGTGTCGTTTGCCGTAATACTGCGCGGAGTAATAGTGAGCCAAGTCCTGAGGTTGCGGCAGGGTATGCCCCAGTTCGCAGCGGGAACAGGTCGCGATGGCAAACCGTTCACCGGTTATCGGATCCGGCACTTGGGGCATCAGGGGGTGCAGAGTTCCGCCACAGGCATTGCATGTGTCCGGCATGTTCATCTCACTTTCATAAGAAATCATCTCATCCGCGGCAGTGCTCAAAAGAGGGGCGGAAATATCTCACAATGTACCTCAAGGCGTAAGCAACAGGCAAGTGTTTACCGCCCCGGGAACCAACCGGGGCTCCAATGAAAAGTGCTTCCCTTGCCGAGCTCTTGTGCAGTATGATTCATCCCGCGCCGGCCGTGCAACCTTTAGACGCTTCAGCAACCAGCATCCGCGAGGCGCGACATCAACGAGCAAGGAGCCCCTTCCCATGAAGCTGTCGGTAGTCATTCCGATTTACAATGAAAAGGAAACCATCAGAGCCATTCATGCCGCCGTGCAGGCGGTGCCTATGGACAAGGAGATCATCCTTGTGGACGACTATTCAACCGACGGCACCCGCGAGATCCTGAACGAACTCGCCGGTCCCTCCACACGGGTGCTGTTGCACGAGCGAAATATGGGGAAGGGAGCGGCGCTCAGGACCGGATTCCAGAATGTGCTCGGAGACATCGTGATCATCCAGGACGCCGACCTTGAATACGACCCACAGGAGTACATAAAGCTGACCCAACCGATACGTGATGGCAAGGCCGACGTCGTGTACGGATCACGGTTTGTCACCGGTGAATACCGAAGGGTCCTCTTCTTCTGGCACATGTTGGGCAACAAGTTCCTCACCCTTCTCTCCAACATGATGACCAATCTAAACCTCACCGACATGGAAACCTGCTATAAGGTGTTCCGGCGAGAGGTCTTGGAAAACATCACCATCGAGGAAAACCGTTTCGGCTTTGAGCCCGAAATCACCGCGAAGATTGCCAAGATGAACGTGCGCATCTACGAAGTCGGCATCTCCTACTCCGGCAGGACCTACAAGGAAGGGAAGAAAATCGGTTGGAAGGACGGAGTTGCCGCGCTCAAGTGCGTCCTGAAGTACAACCTATTACGCTGATCCCGTTTTTCCGCTCCGACCGTCGCGCCACTCCCAAAACAGCAGCGCAAGCAGTGCCGCCGCTCCGCAAAGGGTAAGCGCCCACCCGCCCCTCACCTCCCACGGCGCGTAGCGCATCTCCAGCACGTGCCTTCCCGGGGGAAATGGGACTGCCCGCACCAGGTAGTCCGCACGCCAAAGCGGCGCCTCGCGCCCGTCGAGTGTTGCCTGCCAACCGGGGCAGAAGGAATCGTTGTTCACGAGAACGCCGTTACCTTCGCAGGTTGCCTCTATCCTAAGATAATCACCGCCCCGCTCACTGGCGTGCACCCTGCTGGGAGCGCCCCCCCCCCCACTCCCGGCGCCCCTTCCAGCACCACAGTGGCATCGTTTCGCCCCGCGCTCTCGATCACCCGGTTCAGCGCCTGGCCGGCGTCGGGCGCAGTCTGCACGCGTGTCACGAAGAAAGCCCAGGGACGCGATGCGGCACCTGCCAGGCGCTGCCCCCCAGCGTGCATCTTCCAGTACTTTTACGCCTCTGGCGCTCGATAGCTGTGCGACCTGAAGCTCACGCGGGGTATACGGATCTTTTATGACGGTATGGGTGATGCCGTAGCGTCGCAGGGCGAGCACCGCCTGTTCCCCCAACTGCTTAGACACTGGGGACGAGAGGAATCTCGAAACCGCTGCGCGTCAGTCCTCCAAGCCACATGAAGACCGGCCATTTCTCTGCGCCGGAACTTACACTGCCGAAGAAGCCCGGTGCGAACAACTCGAGAGTGCGCCACGGGGCGAAAGCCCACTGCACCTTGTCCAAAGCATTGATGTCAGCCCCAAGGGAGGTTTCCTGCAAAAAGAAGAGCGTAGGAAGAAGCTGAACGGCAGTGAGGACGGTACCGAGAAGAGCGGCGGCAGCGGCGCGCTTCAGCCCGGCCAATCCAGCCGCGTCCGCCGCGAGAGCCAGGGCGAGGGCAACGGCAATACCCGCCCACTGCGGGTCGCCGGCAACCCACTGCACGGCCAGCGCGAGCTCCGCAGCCGGCACCCCAAAGCGGCGCCCCTCACCCGCCAGCCGGAAGGCCGCCAGCATCCAGGGGACCACCGCGGCGGCGCTAAGGTACTGAACGATCGAACTCATCCCTAGGGTATAGCCGGACAGCCCGTAGGAGAAACCGGCTACGGCGGAGGCGAAGAACGAGCCCCGAGGGTTCTCGCCAGTACGGCGGCGCCCAGGGTGGCCAACCAGAAATGACCGACTATGAAGAAGTCCATCCCGGCATCGGGGAACAAGAAGGCGCCCAGTAGGGAGAATGGGTGTAAAACACCATGCATCATCTGGGCGAAGAGCGGTATCCCCAAGGCTTCGTGTGGATTCCACAGGGGGAGTTGGCAGCTGCGCAGCGCCTGGACAACAAGGGAGCGTACCGGCAGGAACAACTTGGCCGTATCGCGCCAGACCAGCGTTCGGCCGGCGGCTAAGTAGCAGCCTGCAGGAATCAGAGAACCAACGGAAACCAGCAAAAACCAGATCAGGCTCTCGCAGTATTTTTTCGGCGAGCTGGATGATGCTTTCATGGGGAATCTGTTGCAGATCTCTTGGTTTAGGGTTCGACGTCCAGGACTTCGACGTCAAAGATCAAAGTGGCTTTTGGCGGGATCTTGCCGCCGCTCCCCTTGTCTCCGTAGGCGAGCATCGGGGGGATGATGAGCCTGCGCTTACCGCCCGCCCTCATCGCCTGGATACCCTCATCCCAGCCGCGGATCACCTCTCCCTTGCCGAGCGTGAAGGTGATGGGTTTGTTGCGGTCCAGGGAGCTGTCGAACTTGGTGCCGTCCTGAAGCCACCCGGTATACTGCACCCGGACCTTTTTGCCGTTTACGACCTTTGCCCCGTGCCCCGCCTTCAGATCCTGGTAAGAAAGACCCGAGGCGGTCTTAACCGTCCTGATCGTCTTGCTGCTGCGCATCTCCGCGAGGAAGGTCTCTTTTTCCTTTGCCTTGCCGGCCTCGTTGAAGGCCTTGAAGTCGATGGTGAGCTTGTCGAGGATGCGATACAGCAACGAGGACGGGAGGATTTTTTTTCGCAAGAGCTCTGTCTTCTCGCTGTAAGGCCGCCCGTCGATGATCTTGCCGGCCTCCTCCTCGCCGATCCCAGGCAGCGCCATCAACTGCTCCTTGCTCGCCAGGTTGAGATCAACCAGCCCGGATGCGGCAGCAACCGCCGCCGGCGCAGGGTCGGACGCCGACGCCCAAACGGCTCCGCAGGAAAAACAAACAGCTATAATCGCAACGATCCATACTCTCGTCATCAGCTCCCCCGTCAAATCACCTCAGTTTTACCAAAGCATCGCGGGCCTCGGCAACTCCGTTGGCCGCGGCTTTTTCCATGAACTCCAGCCCCATGCTCCGATCGGTGCGGCCTAACTCCCCATTGAGGCACATGACCGCGAAGTTGTACTGTGCTTGACCGTTTCCGCCACGAGCCGCGGCAAGATACCACATGGCGGCAGTGAACTTGTCACGCGGAACGCACCAGCCGTTGTCGTAGAGAAAGCCCAGCAAGCCTTGAGCGGCCGGATCTCCGCGCCGCGCCGTGAAGTCGAACAAGCGCGCGGCTTTGCAGTAATCCTGGCCGACCCCGTCGCCGTGGTAGTACATGACGCCTAGACTGTAGGCGGCATTGACATCTCCCTGCGCCGCAGCCCTTGTATAGAATCTTGCCGCCTCGGCCTTGTCCTGAGTGACTCCTTCACCCCTGTAGTTCAGTACGGCCAGGGTGGTCAAGGCCTTCACATAGCCGCCGTCGGCAGCCCGGTGCAGCCAGGACAGCGCGAGGCCGGGATCCTTCTTCCCCCCGATCCCGTTGGAGTAAAACTCGTACAGACTGCACTGGGCTGGGGCGTAATCGTTCTGTGCAGCCTTTAGCAGCCACAGTTCCGCCTGTTGCGCGTCCTTTTTGACTCCATCTCCCTCAAGGTACATTTCGCCAACCCGGGCTTGGCTCGAGACGTCACCCCGCTCGGCGGCGGAGAGGTACCACCTGAACCTCACCCCTTGGCTCCCGGAACCGGTAAAGCCACCGCCACTGGCGATGCCGTAGTAGCGAGCCGCCAGGTCCGGGTCCCGTGGTGCCCCCTGCCCCAGATCGAAGATTCGGCCGAGGTAGAAGGAAGCCTCGGGGCTGTCGTCCGCGGCGAACTCACGCCGCGCAGCTTCGAAGTCCCCCCTGTCGTACGCTGCCACGCCGGCTTCAAAGTCGGCCGCCGCCGGCGACACCACGTAAAGCGGGAACGTGAATAAAAAGAGGAACCACAAAGGCAGAACTTGGCCCCACCCGGCTCCCCCACTTCTCATTTCACCACCTCTTTCAATTCAGCCGCGGCTGTCGGCTCTCCCTGTGCCGCGGCTTTTCGAAGCCACAAGACGGCCTCCTCACTGTCGCGTCGCACTCCAATCCCCTGCAGCAAGCATCGGCCCATCTGGTACTGTGCTTCGCGATGACCGGAGGAGGCGGCCTTTCGCAGCCAGGCAACTCCTTCAGCCGGGGCCTTTTGCACGCCGTCTCCTTGCAACAGCATGAGCCCCAGCATGTACTGCGCCGGAGCGTTCCCCTGCTCCGCAGCTTTCAGGTACCACTTCGCCGCCTCGCGCTTGTCCTGAGGCACTTCTTCACCATGATAGTAGGCGGAGGCAAGGTTATACTGGGCCGTGACATGACCGAGTTGGGCGTCCTTGCGGCACCAGCGGATCCTTCTCGGCTCACTCTCCGCGCGCAGGCGGTCAAAATCGTGCTGGGCGCCGGGGTCCCCGCCGGCAGCAGCTTTGCCGTACCACTTCATAGCTTCCGCAAGGTCCCTGGTGACGCCATCGCCGATTTCGTACAGTTGGCCGAGATTGGCCTGCGCTTCCGCACTCCCCAGATCCGCCGCCCGGCGAAACCAATGCAGCGCCTCAGTCACGTTCCTGCGGACGCCGAGACCGTTGTAGTAAAGCACGCCAAGTTGGTTAAATGATTCTGGTGTCCCATCAGCCCGGTACAAGGCTAGAGCGGAAGGGTAATCACCCTTGTCGAATGCCCTCTCGGCCTCCTGGAAATCCGCGTAGCACGAGCCGCTCCAGCAAACCAATAATACGATGAGGATTGCGGGTAATCGTCTTTTCATAGGCAGCTCCCGTTTTATTTACCGACGCTTCCCCAGGGGGCAGGCGCCGAAGCTTACGCTATAAGCGGAACTTTTACAATTCAAACTTTATATGATACATTGGGCACCCTGTCCGCACCTGACTGATTTCGCCTCAGTTAACAACCATTTCCCAACAACAAAGGTATCCACCAGCATGACGTACACGAGCCCTACCCAAAAGCACCTTCTGGTGTTTCTGATTTTGTCCCTCGCGGGCCTCGCGGCCTACGGCAACACCTTCTCCGTCCCGTTCCAGTTCGACGACGACGCCTACATCGTAAACAACCCCGCCATCAGGGATTTCAAGGCCTTCATTTCACCAGGCGCCGTCACCGGAGGAGCAGAGCTCTCACCGACGGCCATCCCGCCTGCACTGCGGGTCGCATTCATGACCCGCATCTTGGGTTACCTTTCGCTGGCGGTCAACTATCATATGCACGGGCTGCAGGTCGCCGGCTACCATGTCGTCAACCTTGCGCTGCATGTCGTGAACGCATGGCTCGTTTACCTGGTGCTGGGGCACCTGTTCGGGATCAAGGGCAAGGACGAGCCCGGAGAGAAGTCCGAGGGGATAAGCCCCCTGCCACTGATCGGAGCACTGCTGTTTCTCTGCCATCCGATCCAGACCCATGCAGTCACCTACGTCACCTCGCGCTTCGTCCTCCTGGCCTCATTTTTCTCACTGCTCGCCCTGACCTCTTACCTCAGCTTTCGCAAGGCCCACGGGCGTTCCGGACTGTTTTATCTCGCCCTTTGCGTCGTCTCCGCCTCGCTGGGGATGCTGACCAAGGAATTCACCTTCACCCTCCCCTTCGTCATCGCGCTTTACGAATTCTCCTTCTTCCCCGGCACCTGCCGCGATCATCTGCGGAAGGTCTGGCCGCTTGCGCTTGCCGTTCCGATCATCCCCGGTCTCATCTTCCTCCAGAAAGGGCAACTCACTGCCGTCAGCGGCACCATGCGAACCCTCACCGCTGCGGACTCGTCCGGCATCGGAAGGCTCGACTACCTGCTGACCCAGTTCAACGTGGTGGCAGGCTACTTGCGCTTGCTGCTCTTCCCTGTGGGGCAGAACGTCGACCACGATTTCGCGGTGCAGCACAACCTTTCCGCTCCAGCCGTCCTCCTCCCGCTTCTGCTGCTGCTATGCCTGTTCGGCTGGGCCGCCGTCGGGTACGTCCGTTCACTGCACGCCGGGGACGCCGCATCGAGGGTGGTTCCTTTTGGCATACTCTGGTTTTTCATGACCTTATCGGTCGAGTCAAGCATCATCCCACTCGGAGAGTTGTCCGCGGAGTACCGGCTTTACCTCCCCTCCCTTGGGGTCATCATCGTGCTGTGTTGGCTTGCCAACTGGACATGCCTGCGCCTGTCAGTGGAAAGAAGGGCCCGGATTGCGGCTACCTTTGTCGTCATCGGCATGCTCGGTACGCTGACCATCCTGCGTAACAGCGTGTGGCAAAGCGAAATTTCATTGTGGCGGGACGCGGTGAAAAAGAGTCCGGCAAAGCTCAGGCCCCATCAGAACCTGGCGCTTTATTACGGGAATGCAGGACGGTTGGAGGAAGCGAGACAGGAACTGCAGAAGGCGATCGCCATCAAACCGGACGACTTCGAACTGCACAACAACCTGGGCATCGTCTACCGTCAACAGGGGAACCTCGATGCCGCGATCCTGGAGTACGAGCGGGCCCTGCAGCTCGAACCCGCCGATGCGATGGCGCGCTACAACCTTGGCAACGCCTACCTTGGGCAGGGAAGGTACCAGGAGGCGCTTGAACAGTACCAGTCATGCCTCAAACTGATCCCGGATTATGATGATCTCCACAACAACCTAGGCATCGTCTACAACAAAGCCGGACAAAGCGACGCCGCGATCAAGGAGTTTCAGGAGGCCCTGCGCCTCAATCCGGCAAACGCCCATGCCAGGAGTAACCTGGAGAGCAGCATGAAACGGGCGACGAGGTGAAGCGGGCACGGCCGCCTGGGGAGATACCCCATTCAGCGGCCGGCTGCGCATCGTTGTCTTTTCCGTCCGAGTTACGGGAAAATCCCGCTCTTTACGAGCCCAAGTTTCTGCAGCCGAAACTGGAGCGAGGTCTTCAGGACCCCGAAGCCGTAAGTCACGCTGCGGCCGAAATTGATTGACGATGCATCCTCGAAATACTTGGTGGGACAGGTCAGTTCACCGATACGGTAGCCGTACCAGATGATCTGTGCCAGCATCTGGTTGTCGAAAACGAAGTCGTCGGAGTTTTCATCAAGCGGCAATTGCTCGAGGATGTCTTTTGAGAAGGCACGATAGCCGGTGTGGTACTCGGAGAGCTTGTGCCCCAGCATCAAGTTTTCAAAGAGGGTGAGAAAACGGTTGGCGACGTACTTGTACAGCGGCATGCCCCCCTTCAACGCTCCGATCCCTAGGATGCGGGAAGCAAGAACCGCGTCGAACTCGTCATAGGCTATGAGTGAGGCCATGGCGGGAATGAGCTTTGGGGTGTACTGGTAATCGGGATGGACCATTATGACGATGTCGGCACCTAGCCCGAGGGCCGCTTGGTAACAGCTCTTCTGATTTCCGCCGTACCCCTTGTTGTCGGTATGAACGATAGTGTGGATACCAAGCCGTCTGGCTATGTCCGAGGTCCGGTCGCGGCTTGCATCATCGACGAGCACCACTTCGTCCACGATCTCGAAGGGAATCTCGTTGTAGGTCATTTCGAGGGTTTTTTCGGCGTTATACGCCGGCATCACAACAACAATTTTTTTCCCATTTAACATATCAAGTCCTCGTCAGCTTTGGTGTGACCCGCCGTAGGCAAACTGCAAGCGATGATAGCAAGAACAGCCTTTGAATGCATAGTAAAAAGATCAACATGCTCCCTTCCCCGCTCCGGGTTGCGCCGGGGTTCCACAATAACGTTGAAATAGCAGCGTTCCAAGGCTATAGTACCTCCACATTTTATCCTTATACCACCGAGGGGTTTGCGATGACCACTTTGACGCAAAACGTGATCTTCTTTCTCATCACCTGCTTCCTACTGGGCCCGGTGGCCGCCTTGGCGGCGGAGCCACACAAAGAGATTCTGCCCATCGTAGACCTGCTTCAGGGGGGAGGCGCCAAACTCAGCTCCGACAAGAAGTACATCGTCAACGAAAAAGGGGAGATCATCGCGAAAGAAACTGCGAACAGTTACAATAAGAAGAGTGCCCCCGAGGCGGCTGTGGCGCTCGCTGCCGAACCGGAAAAAGAAGGCGCACCGGCCGCCCCCACGGTGGTTTTCTGTAACAAGAAATGCGGCCTGATCCAAAAGCACTGCTACACGGACAACGACGGCAACATCGTCTGCATCAACAACTGCGAGAAAGAGCTGATGATCTGCGACTAACCCCCCCTAGAGCCCGACCGGTTTTTGGGCAATCAAACATAGCAGAAGGAGAAATGCATGAATTCTTACGTGAAAATTCTTGTTGCGGTCCTTGCCATTTCACTCCCAGCCGTCGGCCTATGCGCCGACAAAGGTGCAGCAAACGAGAAAGCGGCTGCAGGCAAGGTATATCGTGTCAGTGATGTATTCAAGAACAAGTCGCAGCTGAACAAGCAGTCCGTCACCGTCAAAGGGAAGATCGTCAAGATCTCCGCCGGCATCATGGGCAAAAACTGGATTCACCTGCAAGACGGCAGCGGCAGCGCAGCCGCCAAGGACAACGACCTGACCGTCACCACCACGCAGGACGCGCCGGGTACCGGCAAGACCGTCACCGTGACCGGCACGCTGGCTAAGGACAAGGACTTCGGCAGCGGTTACTTCTACCCCGCCATCCTGGAAAACGCCACCATCAAGTAACGCCCGTCACACGGCAACCGGGCCCCCTGGCGACAGGGGGCTTTTTTGTCCCTCGTCCACTAAACGACGCGCCCGGTTGCCGAGGGACGGGCTTACAAGTCCCGGAATTTCGGCGCACCACACCTGTTGAATCCTTGATCACGCCTGTTCAATTAATCACCACTCTTTAATTTGACCATGTTATGACCTTTCGAGATACCGGGGTGTGCAGAAAAGGTGCAGACGTCACAGATAGGTGCTTCACACGTGGGTGTCATCTGGTTCAAAAAAAACAACCAATTAAATCAACATAATATAATCTTTCAAATGTTTCACCCCGAATTGGCATCACCCTTGAAAGATCCCCGGGTAAAGCAGCACCAACCTGCGGACGCACAAGGAGGAAAAACCATGGTCGAGCTCAAGTTCAACGAAAGCGGTACGGATGCGGTTTACCTGGCAAATGTCAACATCTTATTCGCCATCGTCTTCTCACTCGCCATCTTCAACAACGACTGGCGAGAGGACAAACTCGGTTCCAAGAGCTTTCTGCAAAAATGTATCGACTGGTTCAGACAGATGTACGAAGGGGGGCGGACCGGAAACCGGCTCCATGTGGCCGCACGCAAGACAGCGCGGAACGAACTCAACCAGCATATTCGCAAAATCCTTTACTACGTCGGGATCTTTGGGGACGAAGGTGACGTAACGGCACTGATCAATTCTGGTGTCGTCGCGATCAGGAAACGGACCAGAAACCGCAAGCCCCCCAAAGCCGCCAACCGAAACCAGCAGTAAAGCGCGGCATAGCCTCTAATTCACACATCAAGATGTTTCCCAGAAAACCGGCGGACCGATTCCCGCCGGTTTTGCTTTGGCGATGGTCCATATCTCGATCCGAAGCGTGCCCCTGCTCCTTGCCCCTGCTCCTTGCCACCCTCCGTCTCCCGCACTCTCCTCATCGCAGAAACACCAGACCAACAATAAGCTAGACGGCTGCATAATCCTTAATGTATCCCTGATTTTAAGAAAATTGCCTCCAGCTTTGGCTTAAAAAATCGGCTCGACCGACGACGGCGCCAATCAGGACCAGGGTAAACGCGCAACGGAATCTCATCTTCATGCCGTTTTTCTCAACTAAAACCACACCGCTTCTTTTTCCGGCCCGTTTGGGTAACAAAAGAGGTCTGGACAACTTCTCAAAGTCCGTTTTTTCATCCCTTCCATCATCTGTGATTCGAAATTGGTGTCTCTGAATCTCATGAGGCCGCAGCATAAGGTAGATACGACGACAACAAATATGATCGCAGCCTGCCCAAACCTATACTGCGGCGTTTTGAACTAAGTACGGGCCAACTTTGCTTATTCCGCCGAAATATTAACTACTGGCGGGAATTTCCGTTTAAGTGACACAGTATTTTAGTGCAACGCGTAACATTGAGAAAACTGGGCTTTCGCGCAAGGTAATGCGCGGACTTTTTATCTGAAAGCTCCGCAACCACAGCCAGCTAACCATAGGACAAAGCTAAGGATATCCTTGACAAGGAAGCTCTCGTTACGCTATAGCTTTAGCCATTACTTCGTCTGCGGCATGTTATCGGGAAACCATGTTATGGCTTTTATGCGTATCTTAACGCTGCTATGCGCAGCGGCAACGCTTTGGACCGCCGCCTACGCCTCCGATGTATTCGACATCGTGTTCAGGCCACGCTACGGCGGCGACGTCATCTTCAGCCACGGCATACACACAAGCAGTCCCAAGATCGCGGACAACTGTCCGACCTGTCACGAGAAGATCTACAAGACCAAGAGCAAGAAACCGGTCTCCATGGCGCAAATGGAGAAGGGTCGTTCGTGTGGCGCCTGCCACGGCCGGATCGCCTTCCCACTATCGGACTGCGGGCGCTGCCACAGCATAAAAAAGATAACCTTCACCGTCCCCACGGTGGGGAATGTCAACTTCCTCCACAAGCCGCACACCGACAAGTTCCGGTGCAACGAATGCCACAACAAGCTGTTTTTCCCTGGCAGGAATCCCCATGTCACCATGGCCGAGATGGAAAGGGGAAAGTCATGCGGTGCGTGCCACAGCGGTCAAAAGGCCTTCGCCCTCAGGGACTGTTCCAGGTGTCACCTGGCTGGCAACCTGCTCATGAAGGTTGTAAACGCGGGCCCCGTTACCTTCAGCCATGGCTTTCACACAAAACTTTATCGCTGTACTGATTGCCATCAAAAGATTTTCCCTCTCGACTACACCACTCCGAGGGTGAGCATGCATGAGATGGAAAAAGGGAAGTCATGTGGCGCATGCCACGACGACTACACCGCCTTCACCATCAGGGAAAACTGCGTCAGATGTCATGACATGTGAGCCCCGCCCGCGCAATACCGGGCGGCGGCCTTTCAATGGGAGAAAGCCTTGAAGCACCGCAACGCAGCTGCAGCCTTTATCGTTCTGACGGCTCTCGCCGCGACAGGCGCAGCCGGGCAGGAAAACGCCTGCTCGTCCCTGGGGGGAATGGGGCCGGCAGACCTGCGCAAGGCAAAGATAGCCGACACCGGTCATGCCGCCGGCACCCCCCAGGGAGACCGCTATTTCACCGAACTGGCCGGCGACGGCAACGCCGTCGCCACTAACAACAACGGTGTCGACCGCGCCACAGGGCACAACATCGAGCGCAACCTCACCGAGGCCTTCAACAGCTTCTCCATTGCAGCGCGACAATCCCAACTCGAAGCGGAGTTCAACTTGGGGGTGATGTATGTCTCGGGGCTTGGGGGTAAGCGAGACTATGTCCAGGCGGCGGCATGGTTCAGGGAAGCGGCCGAACAGGGCGACACCGAGGCCCAGTACATCCTTGGCAACATGTATCGCGGAGGGTGCGGAGCTGCGCAGAACCTTGGCGAGGCGCTCAAGTGGTACCGGCTCGCGGCGGGTAAATGGCACGTCGGGGCCCAGGAGGCAATGGCGCAGCTCTACCTCGCCGGAAACGCCATCCCGCCGGACCCTCACCAGGCTTCGAAGTGGCACGCTCTCGCCAATCTCCCCCCCGCCGAAGCCGCCTACCAGGTAGCCCTCTCCTGTGGGAAGAACTCGGACACCGTCTGCCACCCGGCGGACGTCGCCGTTTGGCTGCGCGTAGCGGCGAATCAGGGAGAGATCGCGGCGGCCTACGACCTGGCAAAACTTTACCAGCAACACGCGAAGAGTTGCAGTACCGGCCCGGAGGCGGCCAGGTGGTACCTCATGGCCGCCATGCACGGGCACGCCATGTCCCAGTTTCACATTGGCATTTGGTACAACGCCTCGGGGCACTCAAGGGACATGGTACAGGCGTGGGTCTGGTTGGATTTCGCGGCCCGACAGGGGGTGCAGAAAGCCGCGGAGGCGAGAGAAGCGCTGGTCGCGGAGATGACCCGCCAGCAGTTCTATGCCGCCCAGCGGTTGAGAAGGGACATGGAGCAAGTCGCGGGGATCCTCCCGCGCGTGACGCGCTAATAGCACATCTGCTGCAGCACGGATAAAGAGCATAGTGAAGAAGGGGCAGCCGAAAAAGGCTGCCCCTTGTGTTTACAGCTAAGCGTTTCTAGTGACAGCCGAAACACCACGATTTGAAGGTTGCCCGCACCTGCACCGAGCCGTTGGCGTGGAGGGCGGTATCGGTGATGGTATCGCCGATACCGTTGCCCGGGCTGGACGCGTCAGGGTGGCAGAACTGGCACTGGTTCGCCTCTCCCGTGGGCCCCTGACCGGCGTGTTTGCCGCTGTGCCAGACGTTGCTGCCGTTTGAGCCGTTGCGCGGTGGGTCGTCGTGACAGGCGGAGCAGCCTGCGGGACCAGTCGAGTACCAAGGGGGGCTGGGATGAGGCACCCCGCCGCCGTAGGTTAGGGTGGTAAGTACCACGGCATCCGCCCCCCAGTCGTAGGAATAGTAGCTGAAAGTTCCGGAAATGTTATGGCACGCCACGTTTAGACAGGTCTGGGTGCTCGCGTCGTAGGTCGGGGCGGGCTTGCCCGCCATGTAGGCCGGCCCGTTTTTATCGAAAGCAAGCCGACCGGCAACCTTGTGACACACAGAGCAGTCAAAAGCGTAATGACCGGCCACGGCCAGACCTGGCGCACCGTGAGCGCCAGTGGGAGTACATGAAGGGTCTCCGTCCTCGCAAACATCTACCTGCGCGATGAGGGCTGTCGTTTTAGGAAGAGCGGCGGCTTTTTTTTCGTAGTAGCTTTCAACGGTGCTGTCATGCGGCACCCATATCTTGCCGTCGTATATGAACTCCTTCCCGATGGTCGTGTCGAAATAGGTCATACCGAACACAGCCTGCGCAGGAGGTGCTGGAAGCCTCTGCTGCGCCCTTACGGGGAGTTTGTTCACGTCTGCCACAGTGGTGACGGTCACCGTTTCTTTTTTTTCGGTCGAACCGGTGGCAGAAACCTCCTGTGGGGTGCGCGAGATGTCCCCACAACCGGAGACCATCACCAACAACAAGGCCAAAAGGAAAAGGTGACGAGCGGGCTTCAGGCTTGTCTGATTTATTTGCATCCTTGACATCAGTCCTCCTTTGCGGCCAGTTCCGTTGCGGTTCGGATGCCGCCGTTGAGAGATTTTCCCCTCAAGACACTCCTATACGGGATCTCCCAAAAATCCACGGCGCTCGCGCCGATCAAAAAAAGGGTCAGCCGGCAGGGACCAGGGTCCCCATCTCAATGACAGCTGAAGCAGCCGCTGGACCATTGCGTAGCCACATCAGCGGTCCCGTTTGCGTGCAAAGCCTTGTCGGTGATGGTGTCGCCGATACCATTACCCGGGCTGGAGGCATCGGGGTGGCAGAACTGGCACTGGTTGCGCTCACCGGTCGGCCCCTGCCCGCCATGGTAACCGCTGTGCCAGGCGTTGCTTCCGGTGGAGCCGTTGCGGGGCGGGTCGTCGTGGCAGGCGGTGCACCCGGCAGCGCCCGTGGAGAACCAGGAAGCCGTGGGGCGTGAACCTGAGCCATAGGTGACCGTTGTCAGCACATTGGCTTCGATCCCCCAGTCATAGTAGTAGTAACTGTATGAGCCGCTCACGACGTGACAGGCGACATTGGAGCAGGTGTTGGTGGAGGTATCGTAGGTAGGAGCGGGCATGCCCGCCACGTAGGCCGGGCCGTTTTTCAGGAAGGACACCCGCCCGCCCACCTTGTGACATATCGAGCACGCATAGGCGTAATGTCCGGCGGGGTTTGTGCCGGGGCCGCCATGCGCCCCGGAGGGGGTGCAGGCGGGATCTCCGTCGGCGCAAACATCGGTCTGAACCATGGAGGCGGCTGTCTTCTCGGCCGTCTTGGTAGTGCTTATCGCGGCATTTCGTGCGGCATAAAAGCTGTCAACCGTACTGTCATGCGGGGCCCAGATCTTGCCGTCAAAGATGTATTCCTTGCCTGTGCCCCCATCAATGTAAATCATCCCGACAACAGCTACGGCGGGGGGAGAGGAAAGCCTCTGCTTACCCCTTGCGGGAAGGGTGCTCACTTCATCCCTGGTGGCGACCTTGGTGGTCACTTTCCCCGTTGTGGCGACAGACTGGCCGTCAGTCGCTCCGGTGGTTGACATTGTTTCCTTGTCACAGCCTGCCACCATAAGCACTAGTGAAGCAAGAACGCCCAACAAAAGCCGAAAGTGAAGATGCCTGACGGACATGAAGCCCCCTCCTTTGCATTTCATCAGAAAGAGGTGAACGGTTCACCCTTCTTGTTCCTAAAGCTAAACCGTCACCTTTACAACAACAAATATGGCGCACTCAATAAGCAAAACTAATCACAGCCTATACCATAGCCTCTGCAACCTGTCAAAAAACATTTGGAATCAAGATATTAATTTACAAACATTAAATATATTGACACCGTAGACGGCAAAGTCAGGAAGAGGCGTCCCTTATGCTTTGAGGGCAGACAGTGTCGAGTGCCAGTCAACTTTGAAAAAGGAAGGTATTGATTAATGCGGGACAGCGGTGGAGGAGTGCATTTCAAGATGCAGGAGAACGAGTTTGGATGCGGTGTAACGAAGGGGGGGCAGTCGACCTGCCCCCCCCGGTTCTTAACTGCGAATGAGACTGAAAGCGGAAAAAACCGGACTGCGTTATCTGCCGCTGACGATGGTCACCTGGGACTCTTCCTTCTGTTCCAACTCTTTGGCACGTAATAGATGCTTCAACGATTCCTCCTTGTCTTGCACAACGCCCCATCCCATTCTGTACATAAGACTCAAATAAAAATGTGATCTGGCATTATCGCACTTCCTGAACTCGGCAGCGGCAACCGTAAACTGCTGCTGACGGTAAGCGCCCAAGGCAGATTTGAAGTCTGCCAAAACCGTTTGGGCAGAAACTGTCAACAAAAACGTTGCGAGGAAGAGTCTGCAAAATCCTTTCATGGCTTGCCCCCAACTTTGAGTTTTTGCCTCCCACTGCACGCCCTACTGGATAGCACCGAGCGTGCCAGAGACGAACTCTGGCATAACCATCTGTTTTAGCTACACTTCGCCTACACGACCAGCAAAGCGCAACTCATCAAAAATTGAACACCATTGCAGACCTGATTGCGCAAAGCACCAATTTCAGGGGTGAAATGCTTGAACAGGAGGATGTGCAAACCATGTACACCATGGATGAAGTTGCTATTCGGGGTAGTCGGAAAGCGAAAGGAAGGTTTCCTTCAGCTCGAAGGAGAAGATGGAGAACATCCGCTCGGCGA
>MTLC01000245.1_pt1 | contig 54545 bp, 50 predicted proteins | sample 1982451 | NCBI WGS metagenome assembly MTLC01 (sample SAMN05710165, study PRJNA340218) | biofilm metagenome | isolation source: sample SPH anode biofilm adapted to +100 mV | place: USA | collected 2012-02-03 | reverse complement strand
TGGCGTCGTTCAAGAGCGACAAGCCGTACCGGTCGGTCGCGGACGGGCGCCACGGCCTGTACCTCCAGACCGGCTTCATGACCGGCACGCAGAGCCGCGCCAAGTACGACGCCCTGATGACCGACCGGGGACTGGATACCGTGGTGCTCGACCTGAAGGATGACCTGGGGCGGCTGCGGTTCGAGCCGAAGGACCCGCTGATCAAGTCCATTGGCAAGACGGTGAACCCTCTTGATGTTGAAGGTTTCGTCAAGGAGATGAAGGCCAAGGGTCGGTACCTGGTCGCCCGCATCGTAGTCTTCAAGGATCAGCGCCTGTACGAATATTCCGGCGGCGCCTACGCGGTGTGGGACGGGCGCGACAACACGCCGTGGCGAGGTTACGAGCTCGAGACGAATGATATTCCGGTGCCTGTGCCGGAAGGCGCACCGCCATCGACCGCGGCGCCGGCGACCACCAGCGTGACAGAGCGCAAGTATTACGGCGAATACTGGGTCGATCCGTACTGCGAAAAGGTATGGGAATACAACGTCGCGATAGCCCGTGAGATCATAGCCCGCGGCTTCGACGAAGTGCAGTTCGACTACATACGCTTTCCGACCGATGGGACGAACCTCGGTGATGCCAGGTTCCGATGGAAGGACGCGGGCATGGACATGGAGAGCGCCCTGATGTCGTTCCTGTCGTACGCGCGTGCCAACATCGACGCACCGATCAGCATAGACATCTATGGAGCCAATGGCTGGTATCGATCCGGAGTGCGCACGGGCCAGGATGTTGAAATGCTGTCACGCTATGTCGATGTGATCTGCCCGATGTTCTATCCATCGCACTTCGAGCAGGGTTTCATGGGCTTCGACCCAGCGGTCAGGCGGCCGTACCGTATCTACTACATCGGAACGATGCGCAATTCATACATCAGCAGGAAGCGCATCGTGGTGCGGCCCTATGTGCAGGCGTTCTACCTGAATGTGCGATACGACCGGGAGTTCTACTCGCCGGCCTACGTGGCCCTCGAAGTGGACGGCGTCCGCGATGCGCTGAACGAGGGATTGCTGTTCTGGAACAATTCGGGGCGGTATGACGATGTGCCGGTCCTGAAGCTGGGCGCCAACAGGCGCCTGGTCACCGATACATCCGCCGGCAGGCTGCTGGATTAGTGCGGGCATGGAGCCTGCCGAGCTGGCAGGCTCCGGAACCGGTCAGAATCCGAGCTCTTCTCCAACCACGATGACCGTGAAGTCGGTACCGCTCGGGCGCTTGCGCAGTATCTGATAGACGCGGCATATCCTCGTGTCGCCATCGCAGTCCATGCAGACCCCGGCCTTGACGCAGGGATTCGGCTTGTCCAGCCGCTTGTTGTTCATCGGGGCGGCCCAGGATTCGATGCGGGCAAAGGCCTCGTCCAGGTCGCGGACGATCTTGTTGATGCCAACCACGACGATGGTCTTGGTCGGTCCGAAGCTCAGTGCCGCGACACGGTTGCCGGTGCCATCGACATTGACCAGCTCACCCTCGAGGGTTACCGCGTTGGAGCCGGAAATGAACAGGTCACTGGTCAACTGGCGCTTCAGGATGGAAGTCTTGACATCCGGGGCCAATCCTGGCGCGTTGTGGTCGAGCAGCTCGCAGCCAGCCGCCTTCGCGCTGTCCTGAACACCGATACCCCTCACGGTCATGGAGCCGCCAAAACCGACCGTCATGCCCTTCTTGAGGTGCTTCGCGACGAGTGCAAGCGCTTCGGCGCCCGTCTTGACGTAGACAGCGTCAAAACCGTTCTTCTTGAGTGCCCGCACCGTGGAATCTCCAAGGGTGTCGGTTCTCCAGGACGTAACAGTATCCATCGGCTCCTCCTTGCGAAAATGAAGTGCCGGCAGAGGGGCTCGAACCCTCACGCCCTTGCGAGCAGCAGATTTTGAGTCTGCCGTGTATACCATTTCACCATGCCGGCGCATGACGAGACAGCATTGTTTGTACTACGTGCTGGAATGGCTCGTCAAGGCAAAAAGCCAGAGCGGCTATCACTATCGGCTTGCCCTGTCGTGATCTGCCGGTTACACTGGTCCCATGCATGGTAGGGTCGCCCGCGCCGCGGACGCGATTCTGCACGGCGCGCGTGGTCTCCTGGGAGGCCGCGACCTGAGAGCCGCCGCAGGATCGCCGAAAGATACTGTCAGCCTCGCAGAACTGGTGCCACTGGAGCCCGAGACACCTCGTGCACGAGTCGAACGGGCGGCCGCCAGACGGTACGAGGCGCTCTTTCGGGGGCTGGTGGAACATGCCTCCGACGTGGTGCTCATACTTGAGTCCGACGGACGCGTCAGGTTCTGCGGGCCCAGCACCAGGCCGCTCCTGGGCTTTCCGCCCGAACAGATCGAAGGTCAGGACTTCTTCTCGTTCCTGAGCGATGGCTACGCGAGCGAACAGCGGGCGATGTTCTCGTCCAATCTGGTCGCGGAACATCCGACCTTCACGGCCAGCTTTTCGATTCGCCGGTCAGACGGCATCGATGTGCCCGTGGAGGCTGCCGCCTCCAACTACCTGCGCAATCCGGATATCGGCGGCATCATCATGACACTGCGCGACATGACCCGCCAGAAAAAGGCCGAGGAGCGCGCACTCTTCTATGAGTATTATGATCCGCTGACCAACCTGCCGAACCGGGAATCGTTCATGCGCGAAGTGAGCAGCAACATTACCATTGCCAACAACCGTGGCAGGGTTTTTGGCGTGATGGCACTCGGGCTTGATCGATTCAAGGCCATCAATGACATGTATGGCACCAGTACGGGTGATGCGGTGCTCAAGTCGACGGCCGACGCCCTCCGCACGGCCTTCAGGAACGACGATATCATCTCCCGGTACCGGGGTGATAAATTCTTTGCACTCTTCCCTGAGATCAAGTCGCAGGATCATATCAAGGAAATCATCGCCAAGGCCCGGCTGGCCTTCGTCGAGCCATTCCGCATCGGCCTTGGCCAGGAGGTGCGGCTCTCCGCCTCGATGGGCATAGCCTTCTATCCCAATGACGGCAAGGACTCCGCGGAGATCGTCCGCAACGCGGAGACGGCCCTCTACATGGCCAAGGAGGCGGGCCGCGATCGATATCGGCTGTTTGACGCCAAGCTGAACAGCGAACTGCTCGAGCGGCAGCGTGTGGAGACCGATCTGGGCCTGGCCATAGATGAACAGCGGTTTGAACCCTTCTTCCAGCCCAAGGTCGATCGAGCCGGATTCATAGTCGGGGCCGAAGCCCTGGTGCGCTGGCGCCTGTCCGATGGCAGCATCAAGGATCCATCCGCATTCATCAACGTGGCCGAGCAGAGCGGCAATATTGACCGCATCGGCTCCATGGTCATCCTCAAGACCTGCCAGGTGGCGGCATCATGGAGCGCGATGGGCCTGCCCGACGTGCCGATATCGATCAATCTGTCACCGCGGCAATTCGGGCATGAGTCACTCGTCGATGACATCGCTTCGATACTGCACAGGACCGGCGTCGATCCGAGGCGGCTGGAGTTCGAGATCACCGAGAGCGGCATCATGACGAACGAGCACGAGAGCATACGCAAGCTGCTACAGATCAGGGAACTTGGCGCGAGCATATCGATCGACGACTTCGGCACCGGCTACTCATCGTTCGGCAAGCTCAAGGATTATCCGGTGGACACGGTCAAGATGGACAAGTCATTCATCGATCCGTTGCCCTCGGACAGGCGGGCAGCCATCATCGCCTCCGCGATTGTCGACCTGGCGCATACGCTCAGCTTCACCGTCGTGGCGGAGGGCATAGAGAAGCTCGACCAGATGCAGTTCCTGGATACCATATTCTGCGATCAGTTCCAGGGCTATCTCTTCTCCAGACCGGTTCCCGAGCCGGAGTTCCGGAAGTTGCTGCTTGATGGCAAGCCGCTCTTGCCGCAGACGTCATGTTAGTGGGGGTTGCCATGGAGAGTGTTCTTGGCTGGGGGCTGGACGTGATACGGTCGGTTCAGACGGTTGCCAGCCCCGGATTGACCACGGTGATGAGGCTGATGACCCTGTTGGGGTCCGAATACTTCTATCTGCTGTTCCTGCCAATCATGTTCTGGTGCATCGACGAACGCCACGCTACCAGATTCGGGCTGGTATTCATCGCATCGAGCTTCACGAACTCCTGGCTGAAATTCGCGTTCGCGCAGCCGCGACCATACGAACTGGATCCGGCGGTAGGATTGGCATCCGAGACAAGCTATGGCCTGCCATCCGGCCACTCCCAGGGCTCGGCCACCTTCTGGGGCCTCCTCGCGCCGCGGTTGCGCCGCCCCTGGGGTCTGGTGCTCGCCATCGTGCTGCCTTTGACCATCGGCTTTTCACGCATCTACCTTGGCGTGCATTTCCCGACCGACGTACTGGCGGGGCTGGTGCTCGGCTGGGGGTTCGCGCTGGCCTGGCTCATACTGGGCGCCCGTGTGGAACGGCTGGTAGCGGCCTGGAATATCAGGGTCCGCGTCGTGCTGGTGGCGGTACTGGCGCTGGGGATGAATGCCCTGAACATGCGCGATACCAGCATGTCTGGCGTATTCTTCGGTACGGCACTGGGCGCCATAGCCCTCTTCGAGAAGGTGCGCTTCGACGCGTCTTCGGGCTCGCTGGGCCGCAAGGCGATCCGGCTTGCCCTTGGCCTGGCCGGCATGGCCTTGATATATCTGGGCGGCAAGCTGCTGTCGCCGGAAGCTGGCGCCCGGAATTATGCGCTGATTCGATTCGTCAGGTACGGCCTCGTGGGCGCCTGGGTATCTCTCGGTGCGCCATGGCTCTTCGTACGGCTGAAATTGGCCGATACCCGCCCGGGCAAGGAGTAGGACACATGCGATCTGACACCCCCTTCAGGAATGACGCGCGCGCCAAGGTGACGGGCAGAGCCACCTATGCCGATGACGTCTCGTTTTCCGGCATGCTCCACGCCGTTCCTGTCTACGCCGACTACGTCTCCGCCAGGGATCTGCGCGTCGATGCGCGTGATGCCCTGGCATGCCCCGGGTGCGTGCGGGTCATCACGGCGGCCGACGTACCGGGCGCGACGATGTTCGGCCAGATCGAGAAGGACTACCCGATCCTGGCATCGGAGCGCATACGGTCGTGGGGCGATGTCTGCGCCATCGTCGTCGCGGATACGCGCGAGGCGGCCAAGGCAGCCGCCGCCCTGGTCAAGATTACGGCCACACCGCTCAAGGCGATACTGACCATCGACGAAGCGCTTGCTCCGGGAGCTCCCGTCGTGCCGTCTTATGGCGACTCGAATATCGTCACGCACCATCGCCTGCGGCATGGAGATCCTGAGCCGCTCTTCGATGGCTGCGAGCTGGTGCTTGAAGAGGAGTTTCAGACCCAGGCGATCGAGCATGCCTACATGGAGCCGGAGGCGGCGGTATGCGTGCCCAGGGCCGATGGGGTCGTGGAGATATACGGCAGCATGCAGCATCCGTTCAGCACCCGGCGCTTCGTCGCGGCCCTTCTGGGCGAGCCCCTGTCGAATGTCGAGGTCTACACGATATCGGTCGGCGGCGGCTTTGGTGGCAAGGACGACAACGCGGCCGCCGTCTGCGCCCGCGCCGCTCTCGCCGCCCGGCTGACCGGCAGGCCGGTCAAGCTCCGGTACGACCGGGAGTGGAGTTTCCGCGAGACCTACAAGCGCCATCCGTACCGGCTCCGGTACAAGGTCGGCGTCACCAGCGAAGGCAAGATCCTGGCGGTCAAGGCGACGATGCACGCGGATTCCGGGCCATACCTGTCGGTGACCCCGTGGGTCACCTGGCGCTCGACGGCCCAGTGCTTTGGTCCCTACGTTGTCGACAACATCCATGCAGACGTGTACGGCGTGGCTACAAACAATATCTTCTCCGGCGCGATGCGCGGCTTCGGGTCGCCGCAGGTCAACTTCGCGGTGGAGCAGATCATGGACATCGCCGCGCACAGGCTCAAGATTCACCCGCTGGGCATGCGGCGCATCAATATGGTCAAGCAGGATTCAATGACGGTAACCGGCCAGAGACTGTCCGGCCACACGGTCAGCCTCGAAGACGTGATGAACCGCGTCGTTCATGAAATTGGCTTCCGCAAGAAATATGAACTGTGCTCCTTCGGCAAATCGGATACCGACGAACTCTATGGCATCGGCCTCGCTGTCAGTTACCGCGGTTCGAGCCTCGGAGCCGAGGGCATGGACTTCTGCTCGTGCATCATCAATGGCCAGTACGACGGCTCGATCCTGCTGGAAACCGGCATCCACGAGAATGGCCAGGGCTCTGAGTCCGCGATGACGCTGATCCTGGCCGACGAGCTGGGTACCGACCTGAAGAGGATTCGGTACCGCCGCTCATCGACGAGCGCCATTCCCGATTCGGGCACCACGGTCGCTACCAGAGGCACGGTCATGGGAGGCTCGGCGGTCGTCGTAGCGGCCAGACAGTACCGGGATCTGCTTTCCAGCCACCTCGCCGATCGCCTGCGCTGCAAACCGCAGGATGTGACATTCCACGACGACAAGATTTGGGGCCTGAACTACGAGTACTCGCTGACCTGGGAAGAAGCGATGCGCGAGCTGTTCCTGCAACGGATCACCCCGTACGCGTTTGGAACCTTCCAGGCTCCGCCCGTCAGCTGGGACGACACGACCGGCCAGGGTGACGCGTACTTTACCTATGTATATTCGTGCCAGGCCGTGGAACTGGCAGTCGACAGGAAGACAGGCAAGGTGCGCCTGCTCAACATCGTCGCGGGTCACGACATAGGCAAGGCCATCAACCGCGCGCTGCTCCTTGGCCAGATGTATGGCGGCATGACCCAGGGTATCGGGATGGCGCTGATGGAGGACTTTGTCCGCGATGGCGGCAAGACGCCGTGCCTCAACTTCGACACGTACAAGATTCCGCGGACCACCGACCTGCCCCCGATGACCGGTATCATCATCGAGAACCATGACCCCAATTCGCTGACCGGCGCCAAGGGCATCGGAGAACCGGCGCTTGAGCTGATAGCGCCGGCCATTGCCAATGCCATCTACAACGCTACCGGCGTCAGATACACCAAACTTCCCATACAGATTCGCCCGGAGGATCTCGCGTGAACTCAATTACTGTGAATGGAACCATATTCGAGGTCAGTGACGACGAGCTGGAATTGAGCATGCTGACCTACCTTCGCGAGCGTCGCTTCCTGACCGGCACGAAGAATGGCTGCGAGAAGGGCCTGTGCGGATCATGCACCATCGTGATGAACGACACGGCAGTGCGGGCCTGCAAGACGCCGGTCAAGAAGGCGCTTGGCACCTCGGTGATAACCATCGAGGGCATGGAAGGCCCAACGGGCGAATTGCACCCCATACAGAAGGCCTTCATAGACGCCGGCGCCATACAGTGCGGGTTTTGCACACCTGGCATGGTGATGAGTTCCTATGCGCTCCTGTTGCGCGAGCCCAAGCCCAGCCGCGACGACATACGCAAGGCCCTGCGTGGCAACCTGTGCCGCTGCACCGGCTACCAGCAGATCGTCGACGCCGTGGAGCTGGCCGCCCAGGTTATCCGCGAACAGGAGCTGTCGCCGAAGGCGGGCAGCGTCCAGTCGCGCTGATACTACCGCGGCACCGCGGTCAAGGTGAACGCCGGGTCATCCAGCCTGAAGATGGAAGGCACACCGCTGCTCATGTAGACATGCTTGTCCTCATCGATGAAGACCGCCTCGACGTGAGGCATCGATTCGACAAGCGCCATGCCGGCCTTCAAGCCGAGGGCGAACAACGTGGTCGACATGCCATCAGCGTCTATCGATGAGGTGCTGATGACTGTGACCGACACGAGACCGTTGCGCACCGGCGAGCCGGTATGCGTGTCCAGGATGTGATGGTAGCGCGTGCCATCCGGGCCTATGAAGAAGCGTTCGTACACGCCGCTGGTCACGACCGTGGACCCGCCTGGCAGTGCCGCCACGCCAATGTAGGCGCCGCGGTCATCGAACGGATTCTGGATGCCGACGCGCCATTGCGAACCATCGGGCTTCTTGCCAAAGACCTCGATATTGCCGCCAAGATCGATGACGGCAGCCTTGACGTGCTTCTCCTTCAGGATGCGTGCCACTTCATCCGCGGCATAGCCCTTGGCTATGGCGCCCAGGTCGAGCCGCATGCCTGCGCGTGGCAGGAATATCGTGCCGGGGGCATCATCAATCCTGACGGCGGTATAATCGACGAGCGGGAGCGCGGCCCGGATCTCTTCGGGCGCCGGTATGCGCTCGCCATCCATGCCTATGTTCCACAGCCGTACGATCGGGCCGATGGTGGGATCAAAGGCGCCGTGCGACAGGCTGGCGTATTGAAGCGCCTTGCCGGTAACGTAGCGAACATCCGGCGGCGCCGATACGGGAGCCTGGCCCGCGCCTGCATTGATGGCCGCGACAATCGTGCCTCCGGTGTTCGCGCTCATCTCGTTCTCGATCTGCCTGAGCCTGGCAAACGACGCGTCCAGCGCCGCCTGCGAGCCGCCATCGAGTATCCTGATCGAACACACCGTGCCAAGAACCAGATCGGTCCGGTCAACCGGACCCGCTGAACACGCCACCGTGATCAGGGCCATGCTCGCGGCCGCGATCCTTGCGAACATCATCGCCCTTCGTGAAGACTTCACCGACAGACCTCCGGAATATTACAGGTACAGGCGCTTCTCGCGCCCGATCGTGGTAGGCTCGCCGTGGCCAGGCCAGACCCGGACGGCGTCCGGCAGCACGCAGAGCCGCTCGCGTATTGACCGCATGATGGCCGACTCGTCGGCGTCGAAAGCGTCGGTCCGGCCACGGCCACTCTCAAACAGGGTATCACCCGCGATGATCGCGGAGCCCCCTTCGACCATGAAGCAGGACGAACCGGGCGTATGCCCGGGAGTATGGATTGCCCGTATGTCGGTTCCGGGCAGAACAAACCCGTCGGCAAAATACACATCCGCCTCGGGTATCGGCGTCCAGTGTTTGGCGAAGTATGCCTGCGCGCCGATATCCGCAAAGATGCGCATGTTGGTAGCCATCGCGCCGGCACCGAAATAGCCGCGGTCGCCTTCGGGAGCACAGGTCTGGACCGGTATGCCGTGCACGCGCAGGCCATCGACGAGTCCCGCCCAGGCCGAGACATGGTCAAGGTGCCCATGCGTCGCCACAACCAGCACGCCATGAGCCCCGCCTGTGCCCAGAATGGACAGGGCCTGGGCGAGTATCCGGTCCGGCTCGTCACCGGGATCGAACACGACCAGGGGACCTGATGCTTGCTCTACAATATAGACGTTTTCCCCGATGGGGCCTACACTCAGTCGATGTATCATGCGTGGCCATAGTACCGGCCAGAGCATTTGGTGACAAGCGGAGGGCTCAACAATGTTCCTTCCTGTCTATCTGGCGCTGGCGGCGGCTCTCATGTTCTACGTGATCCTGCCGATCGTCGGCGCCTTCGCCGTGCGCAAGCAGTGGCGCGGCTTCCGCACCGCCGTAGCTACGGCCTCGCTGGCACCGGGATTGGATGCGGGCCCGCTCCATGCCCAGGCGAACAGCCCTGGCTGGCGCTGTGTCCAGGGCGATATCGAGGCGATGGGTGGCGACGACGAGCTCTGGCTCAGATGCGACAACGCGACCTGCGTCGTCGACATGCGCGGCGCCTGGGTCCATCTGCTGACAGGGCGGGCGGGTGATGACCATATCGAGCGCCGTCGCTGGAGCGGACTTCCTTCCCTTGGCTCGGGCGCGCGCGCCTTTGTCGCGGGCCAGGTGACATTCCAGAACGGCCGCCTGTCTATAGGACCGGGCACGGGAGGTTCGATGCTGGTCATACTGCATGACGGCGACGACAGCCATGTCGTCAGGCGTTCGATCAAAGCCGGACGCCATCTGAACGAGTACTGGAATCCAGTTACACAAATATCACTAGCGCTGGGCGTAATGGTGATGAGCGTGATCGCGACGCTGGTGCTGCCGGTCAGGCCGACGGGCGGCATACCACCGCTGATCGTGGCACTGACCCTCACGCTCGCCTTCGCGCCAATACTGCCACTGTTGCCCCCCGGGGTACTGGGGTTCTTCGCCTACCGGCGATTCTGGCGCCAGGCGCGCTTCTGCAGGGCCAGGCGGGACCTGGAGAGCCTGGACAAGCTGCCTGACGCGCCGGTGTGGAGCCGCCGGGCGCACGCAGCAACAGCGGCCAGCATTGCCTCATTTACGGGGGCGCTGGCCGCCAATGCATGGTTGACCGCGGCGCTGCTCAGACTTCTTCTGTAGATACGCCTTCTTCACCGTCATCCATTTCCACGGCGCCGGCATCGGGAGCATCCGAAAGCGGCTCGGCCTCGCCCTTCTTGCGGGCGCGGTTGACCGCCAGCGTGCGGCCCTTGAAGTCATAGCCATTGAGTGCCGCAATGACGGCCTCTTCCACCGCCGGATCGACGACGATGAAGCTGTAATTGTCCATGGTTCTGATGTCGCCTATCGCGGTATCGTCGATGCCCGGGATCTCCAGCAACACCTTGATCGCGATGCGGGCATAGAAACGCTGGCGTCTTCCGGCACTGACAAACAGGGTAACGCCCTCGCCGCGATAGCGGTTCTCGCGAACTTCGCGATTCTCACCGACCTCGAGCGGTCGCGCCGATTCAGGCTTGCGGGCCGGCTCCTGTTGTCGCACGGCCTGTTCGCCGCGCCTTGCGGTGCCTGGTTCGCGGACCGGAACATCGCGCGGAGCATTCCTGCCGCGGTCCTTGGCCGATTCGCTCTGGCGGTCGCCTTTGTGATCACCCTTGCGTGGCGCGGGACGTCCGGATCCCGTATTCTTCAGGACCAGAGCGGCCGCCACATAGGCCCTGAGATTGAGCGGTACCCGCCTACGAAAGATGGTGCGGCATTCCTGCAACAGGGCGACATCGCCCGCGGCGCGCACTTCGGCGAGAGCCTCGTCGAACGCGGCCGCAATGGCGGCGCGACGAGCTTCCGGGAGTATCGAATGAGATGGCACGTGTGACTCCTTGCTGAGCACTGTAATCGAAAGCAGGGGCATTCCTCAAGCCCATCGGGTGCGGACCTTGCGCGGTACCGCCGCGCTCCGGTACAGTACATGACGATGAAACGCCTTTTAGTCCTGGCCATGACGTGCGCGGTGCTCGCGACAGGCGCCGTTGCGGGGCAATCTCCCGCCGGCCCGGCCGCGAACATGGAACAGCTCGTCCCCGAAGATCCTGCCACCCTTCTGGGGCTGAGCCCCGCCCAGGTGTTGGCGCGCTTCGGCGCGCCAGCCAGAGTCTTCGCCGTCCGCGGCGAGGAAGCCTGGCAGGATGATGTCGTCTTCGATTACGGCGGCGGCTTCTCGTTGTTCCTGTTCATGGACCATGTGTGGCAGGTCAGACTGGCCGAGCCATTCTCCCGGCCGGTACTTGGCTTCAGCGTCGGTGCTACGCCGGAACGGGTGGTGGCCGCCCTCGGTTCTCCGGTTTCGACCACAGCGAACGGCTACGAATGGGTGTTGCCGGGGGCGGCCTGGCCGGAGCGCCTGCGGGGCATCGTCGATGCGTCCGGCTCGATACGAGAGCTGTACATCTACCGCGCCGATTTCTAGGAAGGGTCATGGCAAAAATCTGTCTGTGCCTGACGGGCTCCACGATAGCCCAGGATCTTGCCGCCCTCGAGCAGTACCGGGACAAGGTAGACATGGTCGAGCTCCGCGCAGACTATCTGGAGCCGGGCGAGCTGTTCCATGTGCGGGCCTTTCCGGAAAAGGCCGGGCTGCCCAGCATCCTGACGGTCCGGCGCAGATCCGATGGTGGCCAGTTCGATCTGGGCGAAGGTGTCCGCCTTGTCATATTCGCGCGTGGGCTGGCATTTGCCGACTCGGATACCCGCAAGAACTTCTCCTACATCGATATTGAATATGACTTTGATATTCCGTCGATCCAGGAGGCGGCGCGCACCTTCGGCACCCGCATCATCAGGTCGAAACACTGCATGGAGGGCATACCCGCCAACATCGACAGCGTCTGGCGCAATCTGTCCGCACGCCCGTACGAGATACCCAAGCTCGCGGTGCGCGCGACGGGGCTGGGCGATGTCGACGCCATGTTCAGGCTATTCGAAGGCGGAGACGGAAAGTCGGAGCGCGTCGTGGTGGCTATGGGTGAATATGGATTCTGCACCCGCGTGCTGGCAGAGCGGCTGGGCAGCATGCTCGTGTACGCGAGTGCCTCGGGCGAAGGTATAGAACCGGCAGCCCCTGGCCAGCTTGAACCCGAGCGTCTGCTTTCAATCTATCGCGCAAAGGCTTACAAGGCCGAATGGGATCTCTATGGCATACTGGGCGGGCCCACGGTGATCCATTCACTCTCACCCGAGATTCACAATGCGGGCTTTTCGGCACTCGAGCTGGAGTCGCTGTACCTGCCTTTTCCGGCGGACGATGTGGAGCCATTCATATCCCTGGCCAGGCGGATCGACATCAAGGCCTTCTCCGTTACCGTGCCCTACAAGGAGAAGATTCTGCCATACCTGTCGCGGCGATCACCGGAGGTCGATGCGATCGGCGCGTGCAACACCGTTGTGCGCCACGGCTCGGAGCTGATAGGCTACAATACGGATGCCCACGGCTTCTCGGCCGACCTGCGCGCCTTCCTGGGCATGGAGAGCCTGGCCGGCGTCAAGGCCACAATCATCGGCGCCGGAGGCGGAGCCAAGGCCGCCGCCTATGCCCTCAGTTCGCTCGGAGCCCATGTCTGCATCATCAACCGCAGCATGTCCAAGGCAAAACATCTGGCAGAAGTCTACGGCTTCGAGTGGTCGGGCCTGACCGAGCGCGCCTCGGAGATGATAGAACGTTACAACGACCTGATAGTCCAGGCGACGCCGCTTGGGCTCGAGGGTGGCCAGGGCGGTGATCCGCTGGAATGGTACGAATTCTCCGGACGCGAGGCGCTGTACGAGATGATCTATGCGCCGCCCGAGACTCCGGTGATGCGCCGGGCGCGGGCAGCCGGCTGCCGGGTCACCAACGGAATGGGCATGCTGCATGCCCAGGCGACGGCTCAATTCTCTCTGTTCACCGGTCTGGATTATCCACGATCGGTACACCTCGCCTGATAGGCGGCACAAAGGAGGGCACCCATGCCCGATACTCACAGGTCCGCCTTCGTGGCGGTCGTAGGAAGGCCATCCGCGGGCAAATCGACCCTGGTCAACACCATGTGCGGCCAGAAGGTCGCCATAGTCTCGCCGGTACCACAGACCACCAGAAATACCGTGCGCGGCATCAAGACAGGAGATGACTACCAGCTCGTGTTCCTTGACACCCCCGGCCTGCACGATTCCGAGAAGATGATGAACCGCAGGCTGCGCGACCTGGCGGTGCGCGCGCTCTCCGACGCCGACCTCGTGCTCTACGTGATCGATTCGACCAGGGCTCCCGGCGCGGAAGAGGAGGCGATTGCCGAGAAGGTCCTGCCCTTCCTTGGCAAGACCCTGGTTGCCGTCAACAAGATCGACGCCCACGATTCGGACATCACGAGGACGCGGCTCTTCCTGGCAGAGCGGCTGTCCGGCGCGCGCATCTATGACATTTCGGCATCGCAGGGCACCGGCGTCGAGGCCCTCACGGCGATGCTCGCCCAGACCGCCCCCATTGGCCCCGCGTACTACCCGGCCGAGTACTACACCGACCAGGAACCGGTATTCCGCATATCGGAGACGATACGGGAGAAGGTCTTCCTGCATACCCGCAACGAGGTTCCGCACGCGGTCTATGTGGAGTATACGGCGCACCACATGCTCGATGATGGCACCCTGGTCTATGAAGGCGACCTGATCGTCGAGCGCGAAACGCAGAAGGGCATCCTGATAGGCAAGGGTGGCGCGATGATCCGCCAGATACGTGAAGAAGCCGAGCATGATCTGGCGGAGCTGTTCGATTATCCGGTCAGACTGTCGATAAAGGTCCGTGTCGTGCCCGACTGGAAGAAGGACGACAAGCTGCTCAAGAAGCTGATTCAGTAGAAACCATCAGGCAAGGGCGTTTGACTTGGCATATAGGGCAAGCGCCTCGTCAAAGCCGCGGTCCATGCACATCTGCAGGGCGGTCTGGGCACGCGGAAAGACAGAACACGCAAGCTTCTCGCGTTCGTCGCCCGAGAAGTCTGAAAGCACATAGCCGGCGATATCGTCGTGACCTGGCCGCCCGATGCCGAAGCGTAGCCGCATGAAGTCGGGTGTGCCCAGCCGCTCCTTCATCGATCGCAGGCCGTTGTGCCCGCCAAGCCCGCCGCCCTTCTTGAAGCCGAAGAAGCCAAAACCCAGTTCCAGCTCGTCATGCACGACGAGGACTTCGGCGGGCTCCACCTTGTAGAAGCGAGCGATCTCGGCGACGCTGTCACCGGACAGATTCATGAAGGTCTCGGGCGCGATGAACCAGACGCGACCCTGGTCGGTATCGAGCTGGGCCCAGCGTCCCTTGAAACCGTGCTTCCAGGTCAGCGCCGCGTACAGCGGCAAGGATTCCATGAAGAGCCAGGCGACATTGTGCCGGTTCCCGGCGTATTCCCGTCCATGATTGCCAAGAAACGCGTACAGCTTGATCATAGCCCGCCAGCATACCGATCCGGCCGCCGCGTTCCAAGCCCGGTTTGACGATCTGGCGCCGGCAAGGATACACTCTGGCCCATGAATGACACCGTCTACGTGATAGGACACAAGAACCCCGATACCGATTCGGTCGTTTCGGCCGCCGCCTACGCCCACCTGAAGCGCGAACTCGGCCTGAAGCGCTGCATTGCCGCCAGGGCCGGCAAGATGAGTCCCCAGGCCGAGTATGTATTCGAACGCTTCAACGTGCCGTTTCCGGCCTTCATCCCGGACCTTGTACCGAAGGTCGAGTACTACATGGGAGCACAGGCGGAGGCCGTCGATCGCGGAACACCACTGTGGGATGCGCTGGCGACCATGAACCGGAGCGGGCAGAAGGCCTTGCCGATTGTCGATGGAGACGGACGCTACCGTGCGATGCTGCACTACAGCTCATTCGCGCAGAACATCCTCAAGAAGATAAACCCGCACAAGAAGGCGGTGATACCGACAAGTGTCTCCCGCCTGCAGGCGACGATCAAGGCCCAGCCGATCTGCGTATTCAGACCCGAAGAGCAATTCAAGGCCCGCGTCCTCGTTGCCGCGCTGGAAACGGACAGCTTCAAGCGCCATCTCGACGCCGAAGCGAAGGATTCGGTCATCATCATCGTTGGCGATCGGGTAGACGTCCAGCGGTATGCCATAGAATCGAAGGTCAGAGCCGTCATCATTACCAATGGCGCCCTCCTCGACCGCAGCCTGAAGGAACTGGCCGAGGCACATGGCGTCACCGTGCTCGCGTCGCCCTATGACACATCGAGCACCAGCCTGCTCGTCATCTATTCCACCCCGGTCGAGACAATGGGCGACGAGTCGATCACGCCGGTGCGGAAAGACGAGACACTCAGACGGGCCCGCGAGGCGATTTCGGCATCACCGAGCAGGTCCGTTCCGGTGCTCGACGCGGAGGGCCGTGTGATCGGGCTCTTCGACGAGGGTGACCTGATACGCGAGCCGAACATCTCGCTGATACTGGTCGACCACAACGAACTTGGCCAGGCCGTCGAAGGTGCCGAGCACTACCGGATACTCGAGGTCATCGATCATCACCGGCTCGGCGCGTTCAGCACCAGGTACCCGATCACCTTCATCAACCGCGTCGTCGGATCGACCAGCACGATCATCTCGTCGATGTACCGCGACGCCAAGGTGCCGATACCGAAGCCGATCGCCTCGTTGTTGCTCGCCGGCATCCTGTCCGACACACTGATACTGAAGTCATCCACCGTCACCGAGGCCGACCGGGAGGCAGCCGAATACCTGGCCAACATCGCCGACCTCGAGATAGACGAATTTGGCAGGGACATCATGAGTTCAGCGAGTCTGGTTGGCAAGAAGCCGGTCGCGGAGATTGTCCGTCTCGACATGAAGGAATACAGCGCCGCCGGCAAGTCCTTCACGGTAAGCCAGGTCGAGGTGCACTCGCCGCAGGAGATACTGGAACGGGCCGCCGAAGTCGGCGCGGAGCTGACGGCACTCCGTGCGGCGGGCAGTCACTACTTCAGCGCGCTGATGGTTACCGACATCACCGAGCTGTCCAGCGTGCTGTTCGTCGAGGGTGACAAGGAGTTTCTGTCGCTGCTGCGTTTTCCCAGGCTCGACGAACGGACCTTCGAGCTCAAGGACGTGCTGTCACGCAAGAAGCAGCTCGTGCCGCTGCTGATAGAGCTGACGGAGAAGGCGCTCGGCGCCTGACCTGGCGACGCGCACCATTCAGCTGTCCCGTCTTGCTTCCCGGTTCATCGTGGCTATGAACGCGGCGCGGGAGACATAGTTGGTCTGGGCGACCAGGGCTCCATCGCGGTAGTAGCGCAGGTATGGCACGCTGCGGTTGCCCAGTACATCCTCTTTCCATGCCATGAACGGCTCGAAGAATGTCTCCTTGTCGTATTCCAGATAGAAGACCACGGCGCCAGCCTCGCGCGCCGCGTCGTCGAGCCAAGACAACAGCATCTCCCACTGGGGACACCAGCTCTGGGTCAGCACGATGACCACCCGCGACCCGGCCCTGATCACCTCGTCGCCAAACTCGCCATCGCGCATCGCCCGCTCACATCGGGCCGCATCAAGTTTCGTCGCCGCAATCTGTTGCATGTACGTTCCTCTCCTAGCCACCGGACATCAGGTGCGCGGCTTCCATCACATCGCCATCGGACACGGCGGTATCCGCCCACGCGTCCCTGCGTACCGGAGCTCCGTTGAGCCGTACGATTATCAGCGGAAACGACCAGCGCTTCGCGGCAAGAACCCCCGCCACGGTAGCATCATTGAGTCGTAGCTCCTCGACAATGCCATTGATGACAAGCTTCATACGGCCACTATAGCCAATAACAACACCCAGATGCAAGAAAGTGAATTTGCCTTTGCGCATTCCTGCCATCAGGGCGTATACTTTGTCGATGAAGTCTCCTGGCAAATACCGAACCCCGATTCTTCGAAGCACGTCATCTACCCACGGGCTCAAGCGCATCATCATACTGCCATTCATAGTCATCATCATGCTGGTCTTCGGGCTGTCATGGCTCATGTACATCAACGGCTCGCGCGCAGCCATGCGCGATGCGGTCACATCGATACTGGGCACATCGACGAAGCGCATCAAGGAAGAGATAGCCAGACAGTTCGAGGTCGCCGCTCTCGCCGCCGGCGCCGACGCGGCATTCCTGGGCATCGTGCAGACCGAGCATCTGGCCTCCGCCGGTCTGCAGGGCATGCTGATGGAGCACCTCATGGCCAATCCCGCTATCGCCATACTCGCGGTGGGATCGGCGGACGGCGACTATGTCGAGGCCCAGCGCCAGCCCGCCGGCAAGTTCCGCATCGGCACCGCCGGTGCCGCCACGAATGGTACGCTGGTATTCAGACCAGTGCTGGAAGACGGTTCCTACGGCCAGCCGAGCGGCACCGCGGCCAGCTATGACCCGCGGCAGCGCCCGTGGTACCAGGCGGCCGTACGGGCCGGCGGGCTCTCCTGGAGCGCGCCATATTCGCTCTACTCGAATGCCGATCCGGCCATTGCCGCGGCGGCTCCCGTCTATGCGCGCGGCGCCCTGGTCGGCGTGACGAGCGCGACAATTACCCTGGGAACCCTTTCCGCCTTTCTGGCCGCCACCGACGAGGCGAAGCTGGGCATCCTGTTCGTGACCGATGGCGATGGCCGCCTGATAGCCACCTCGTCCGGCTCCATCGTCGATTCGAGCGGCAGCCGTGCCCAGGCGTCGAGCCATGAGGACGACCGGGTCGCCCGAACCTGGCAGGCCGCGGCTTCAGTCGCGCAAACGGATGGCGGGTTCACCCGCTTCACCTACAAGCACGACGGAAAGCGCTACCTGGGCACCATGACGCCCTTCTCCCCGGGCCCTGACCAGAACTGGCAGATCATCACCTCGGTGCGGGAGCAGGCATACTATTCCGAACTGCTCTCCGCCGACATACGGAACTTCATACTGCTGACCCTGTCGGTGCTCGTGATGTTTGCCGTTGGATGGTACATCGTCGACTATGTGACCAGGCCCATGCACGCGCTCGCCGATACCGTCGACAACCTGGAGCCCGGACACGCCATTCCATCGACACTCAGTACCCTCGCGCTCCGCAACAACGAGCTCGGGCGGCTGTCGCGGTCATTCCTGGCCATGAAGATCCGGCTGGACGAGAGCTTCGCGTCGCTGCAAGCCAGCCTCGACGAGAAGGATGTGCTGCTCAAGGAAGTCCACCACCGCGTCAAGAACAACCTGCAGATCGTCTCCAGCATCTTGTCGATCCAGTCTGGCTCGGTCGATGACGAGCATGCACGGGAGGCCTTCGAGCAGTGCCAGAACCGCATTCAGGCGATGGCCCTGGTCCATGAGGAGGTCTATCAGACCGGTTCCTTCGTCGAGCTTGGCATGGCCACCTATCTGGAGAAGATATGCGACTCGCTCAGGTGGGGCTGGGATCGCGGTTCCTGCAAGACCGACGTCGTCGTCGACGTGCAGGACGGCTCGACACTTTCGGTGGACAAGGCCATTCCCTGCGGGCTCATCGTCAACGAACTCGTTACGAACTCGCTCAAGCACGCCTTTGTCGGCCACGCGGCGGGCACGATAACGGTATCGTTCGCCCGCGATACCTTTGGCTGGACGCTCGGCGTGGCAGACGACGGCATCGGCATGGATCAGGCATCGGAGGCGAACCAGCATGGCGCCGGCATAGGCGGGCAGCTGATCGATGGACTGGTCTCGCAGCTGCACGGTTCGATTCGCTATCAGCCCGCCGATGGCGGTGGTACGCGGATTGTAATTGGCATCCCCCGCTGAGGCCGAAAGCCGTCCGGCGAAGCCTCGACGATCCGCATTGCGGACTTGCGCGAAAGACCGTATACTGATGATGGGTTCTCGTGATATATCAGGCCGGGCTTCAATGAACCCCCAACTCCCTCAGACATTCACGATAAGAGACTTAAAAAGGAGGTCAACTACCGTGATCAAGTATCTCAAGATGGACGACCAGAAATGCGTCGGATGCATGAGTTGCGCGACCGCATGTTCACTCGCCTATGCAAAGGAAGACAATCCTGCCAAGTCCAGAATTCAGGTTCTGGGACTGGGCCGTGGACAGTACCATCTGGTTTCCTGCGACCAGGAGTGCCGGCTGTGCGTGGCCGAATGCCCGGTGCAGGCCATCACGGTCAACAAGCAGGGCATCGTCATGATCGACAAGCGACTCTGCGTTGGCTGCCTGGCCTGCGTCGCCGTCTGCCCGACAGAGGCAATACGCTACTTTCCTGCAGAATCCGTGCCGTTCAAGTGCGTAGCCTGCGGCATCTGCGTCAAGGTCTGCCCCAAGGGCGCGCTGGAGATCGCCGAGAAGGAAGACAGCCCGGCGTCCAGGTTCCCGTTCGAGGTGGCGGCCGCGGCCAGACGCGACGAGGAAGGCATACGATGAGCAGCACATTCGACATGAAGGATTTCAGGTTGCTGTCGGAGACGCGCTTCGACAGGAAGCCGATCCATCGCGGGTACGCGATGCGCACGATGCACATCGACGTCGGCGCGCATACGATGCGCGAAAAGCCGGTATCGGAGGAGATGAAGGCCAAGTTCGTGGGCGGCAAGGGCTTCGGCCTCAGGCTGCTCTGGGACGGCACCAGGCCTTCGACCCAGTGGAATGACCCGGAGAACGAGATTGTCATCGCGATGGGACCGGTCTGCGGCAACACCAACTATCCTGGCTCAGGCAAGAGCCTCGTTGTCAGCCTGTCGCCGATGACCGGCGTTCCGATAGACTCCAACGTCGGTGGATACTTCGGCCCCTACCTCAAGTTCGGCGGCTGGGACGCCCTCGAGGTTCAGGGCAAGGCGGAGCGCGAGACCATCGTGTTCATAGACAACGTCGAGGGCTTCGTCCGATTCTACGATGCCCCGGACGGCCTCCAGCAGGACACACACCTCCTTGCCGAAGAGCTGACCCATGCCTTTGCGGGCGGCGGTGCCTCGACCGATCCAGCCGAACTGCAGGCAATATCGGTCATTTCGGCGGGCCGCGGTGCCGACCACTCGCCGATGGGCCTGCTGAATTTCAGTCTGTATGACAAGCGCCGTGCTGGCATCCGCGTCAAGCAGGCCGGCCGTGGCGGCATCGGCATGGTGCTCCGCGACAAGAAGATCCGCGCGCTGGTCGTCCGCTACAAGGGTGTCAGCCAGAACGCGAACGACGCCGCCGATCCGGCTGCCGTGCAGCGCCTCGGCCTGAAACTGCACCGCGAGATCATCGTCAACGACAACAAGCAGTGCAAGATGCGCAAGCAGGGCACGGCCCACCTGATGGAGCTGATGAATGATTATGACCTGCTGCCCACGAAGAACCACAAGTACGGCCAGGATCCCCGCGGCCCCGAGGTGGCCAGCTGGGTGTGGGAGAAGCTGTTCAGCCAGGGCCTGCCGGACGGTTGCTGGTTTGGCTGCACGCTCGCCTGCGCCCATGCGGTCGACCACTTCCAGCTGGAAACCGGGCCCTACCAGGGGCAGAAGGTCTGCGTCGATGGCCCCGAATACGAGACCGCCGCGGGCTGCGGCCCCAATCTCTACGTCTATGATCCACACGGTATCCTGGAACTGAACTTCTACTGCGATACCTACGGCATCGACACGATCAGCTTCGGCACGATGACCAGCTTCCTGATGGAATGCTGGGAGCATGGCATCCTGAACCTGGAGCGCACCGACGGCATCGACCTTACCTGGGGCAACTGGCAAGGCGCGGCCCAGATACTCCACGACATGGCCGACGGCAAGCGCTTTGGCGTGCTGGCGGGCAAGGGCGTCAAGTTCCTCGCCGAATACTTTGCCAAGGAATACAAGGCCGATGCGCAGTTCATGAAGGACATAGCCCTCCACGGCAAGGGCCTCGAGCAGAGCGAGTACATATCGAAGGAATCGCTGGCCCAGCAGGGTGGCTACTATCTGACCAACAAGGGGCCGCAGCACGACGAGGCCTGGCTGATCTTCATGGACATGGTCAACAACAAGATACCGACATTTGAAGACAAGGCCGAGGCGCTGCACTACTTCCCGATGTTCCGCACCTGGTTCGGCCTGCAGGGCCTGTGCAAGCTGCCCTGGAACGACATAGAGCCAGCAGACAACAGCAAGTGGCCTGAGTCGAACAAGGTGCCCGAGCACGTGCACAACTACTACGAGCTGTACACCGCGATCACCGGCGAGAAGCTGGACTGGGACGGACTGATACGGCAGTCAGAGCGCGTGTACAACTTCCAGCGTGTGTTCAACATCAGGCAGGGCAAGGGTCACCGCGCTGATGACTACCCGGCCTACCGCGCCATGGGTCCCGTCCTCGAGGATGAGTACCTGGCACGCGAGGAACGGTACGACAAGCAGATGAAGGAGAAGATCGGCATCGATCCTGCCGGCAAGTCAGTCGCGGAGCGGCTGCGGATCACGCGCGAATTCCGCATCAGGCAATACGACCAGCTGACCGACGCGGTGTTCAAGCGCCGCGGCTGGACCAAAGATGGCATACCCAAGCCAGAACACCTCAAGGACATTGGCATGGATCTGCCCGAGCTGCTCGAGGTCGTCGGCAAACACCTGTAAGAAATGCGGCCCGCGCTCCGTTGCCGGAACGCGGGCCATCGCATCAGGCCTTCTTCCTGATGGCCGCCAGTACCTTGTCCTTGTCGAGTTTCCTGGTGCAGAAGAACCAGTCGTGACACGTGACACCCTCGACCTTCCCTTCCATCCGTTCCTTGGCCACGCCGCAGGAGCCGGCGGTCGGAACGATCACATCATCACCGGGCCGCCAATCAGCCGGCGTGGCTATCGAGAACGCATCGGCGGTCTTGAGCGCCTGAACCACGCGAAGCAATTCATCGAAGTTCCTGCCAAGGCTGAGCGGATAGTATATGATCGTCCTGATTACTCCTTTGGGATCGATGACGAAGACGGCGCGTACTGCCTTGGTTGCCGACTCGCCAGGCTGGATCATGCCATATTTTCTGGCCACCTCCATCGTGATGTCTTCGATAAGCGGAAATTTCACCTCGACATGCTTCATGCCCTTGTAATCGATCCTATCCTGTATGGTCCTGAGCCAGGCAATATGGCTGTACAGACCGTCGATGGAAAGCCCGACCAACTTGCAGTCCAGCTCCTCGAATTTCTGCTCCAGGGTTGCAAAGGTCATGAATTCCGAGGTACAGACCGGTGTGAAATCGGCAGGATGGCTGAACAGGATCACCCAGTGGCCCTCGAACAGCCCGGGAAATTCAATTTCGCCTTGGGTCGTGACGGCCTTGAAGTCTGGCGCCTTGTCGCCTATCCGCGGCATGGGGGTTATCGCGGTCTGGTTTTCGTTGTCCATCATTTGCTCCTTGGTTTGTTGTTGTTCTGCGCCTGCTGACGATGGCCTCGTGCTGCCATGGCCATGGGCGCCTATAGAAGAGCTTTGCAGGAAGCATGCCAGCGCTGCTCTCGTCTGTATGTCATTATTCTACAAATATTTAATGTCAGCCATCGCATCGCGTGCTTGCCATTCACCGATATTTCGGAGATACTATACCCATATGCCGTTGCATCACGATATTTCGGTGGCCGAGAGGCTGCATGGTCGCTGGATGAGTCCGGGCATGGAGGCCATGCTGACACCCGAGCGGACCATGGAGATCGTCCTTGATTCGCTCCGGGAGCTGATAGACTATGAGCTGGCCGTCGTGCTGGGTTACTCCGCGGCCGATCGGCTGATTGTCAGAACCATGAAAGGACCGCTCGCAAGCCCCAGGCTGGCAGGGTATTCCATATCGCTGACAGAACGCGCCGACCTTGCCAGTCTGCTGGCATCGGGCAAGCCCCGCCTCTTTCTGACCGATGACGACTACATCGACACCTACGCCGAAGTACTGGAACTGCCTTCGGGGCACTCGTGTCTGGCGGCGCCGCTCGTCATCGACAGCACCGCCATAGGCCTTCTGACCCTCGATCACCGGCAATGTGGTGTCTTCTCGGAACAGATCGTGCGCTTCGTTGGCGTCATCTCCAGGCTTGTCGCGGTTGCCCTCGCGCAATCGGAGGCCTCAAGATGCCTGCAGACCAGGAACAGCCTCCTGATAGCCGAACGCAACATGCTGCTCTCGCGCGACTCGGAACTGTTTCATGATCTGGCCGGCACGTCGCCGGCATGGCTTTCGGCCCTCGACTCCATCAAGTTGGTGGCGGCGACTGAATCTCCGGTACTGCTGCTCGGAGAGACCGGTACCGGCAAGGAGGAAGCGGCTCGAGCCGTGCATCGCCTGTCGAGCCGCGCCTCCGGGCCCTTCGTGGCCCTCAATTGCTCGGCCATGCCCGCATCGCTCGCCGAGAGCGAGCTCTTTGGCCACGAGAAGGGCTCGTTTACCGACGCCCGCGCCCTTCGCCGTGGCCGCTTCGAGCTGGCGGATGGCGGTACGCTCTTTCTGGACGAGATTGGAGATCTTCCGCTCGAAATCCAGCCCAAGCTGCTGCGGGCGCTGCAAGAGGGATCCTTTGAACGGGTTGGCGGCGAATCGCCGGTTCAGGTTGATGTCCGCGTCATTGCGGCGACTCACCAGGATCTCGGTGCGGCGGTGGAATCGGGCCGCTTCAGAGAGGACCTCTTCTACCGGGTGGCTGTCTTCCCGATCAGGATGCCGCCACTCCGTGAACGGCCAGGCGATGCGTTGATCCTCGCCGAGCTGTTCGCCTCCAAGTTGCGCTCACGCCCCGGCTGGGAACGGCTGGCGTTTGACGAGAGTGCCATAGGCGTCCTGGAATCTTCACGTTGGCCGGGAAATGTCAGGGAACTGCGCAACGCCATCGAGCGCGCGGCCATTCTGGCGCATGGCGGCACGATTGGGGCAGGAGAGCTCCGAGCGGGCGATTGGGCCAAGGGCCGTCCTGTTCCCTGTCTGAAGAGTCCGGCGTGTCCAGAGGGTTGCGGCGACGCTGCCACCCCTGCAACACTCCGGGATATCGAGCGTCGACACATCATGGCGACCCTCGATGCCGCGCATGGCAAGATATACGGTTCCGGCGGCGCCGCCGAACTGCTGGGCCTCAAGCCGAGCACGCTGCAGAGCCGTATGAAGAAGCTGGGCGTCTCCCGGAAGGAGGGCGGCCGGTGAATCTGCTTGCCCATGCCCTCCTCGCCTGGCATACCCTTGAGAACACCGAGGGACAGGAATGCACCGGTGCGGTGATGGCTGACTTCTTCAGCGGCCAGCAGTTGGCTGACTACCCGGCCGGCATACAGACCGGCATACGACAGCACCGGGACATCGATGCCTTCACGGACAGCCACCCGGAGTTTGTCCGGTGCAGGCGACTGATCGACGCCGCGGGAGCTCCCCGATTCACCGCCGGCATCCTTACCGACATCTTCTGGGACCATGTCCTGGCGTCCGAGTGGGCAACCTGGGGCGAGCCGCTGTGCGGACTGGATCTGGAGTCGTTCAGCGACGCCTTCTACAAGACGCTGAACCTGACGCGATCCATGCATAGCCCCAGCTTTGCCCAGGCCTACCCCTGGATCGTGCGCCTCTCGTGGTTCACCTCATGGGCCCGCGATGACGGCATTCGGCGAACACTGGCGGGCCTTTCCCGCTACATGAGCGGATCGCTCGACCTGGCGGCGAGCATCACCATCATGGCCGAGCTTGACGAACCGATACGGCGTTGCTTCCGGGCCTTCTGGCCGGATCTGGTTGCCTTTGCCGAAGCCTGGAAAGCCAGTGAATCGCCGGGGGCCGCCGAAACCGCGTGAGCCCCGATGATCCCGGGCATTACTCGTGTCTCTCGAAGGCGCTGCCGTCTGCCACAATACGAACGGTGCCGATGGCCACGAACACCCAGACCGCCAGGAGGACCAGGGTCAAACCGGCCTCGACCCAGGCGAAGAAGGGCAGCCGATAGAGCTTGTTCAGCGCTCCGGTTGCCACGGCCAGCGCGCCGATCGGGAATGACAGTGACCACCAGCCGAGCGCGAAATCCACGGCTGCGGCCTTGAAATGCCTGGCAACGAGCATGATCGCCAGCGCAAACCACCAGACCGAGAAGCCCCATCCAACCAGCACAAGCATTCGGGCGGTCGCGGGAAACGCGGGCGCGAGCCATGGCGAGCCAGGGGTCACGGCAAGGCCGGCCAGCTTGACCATGATAATGGTCAATATGGCAGTTGGGGTCAGGCCGATCATGACGGTAGGAGCCATCTTCGATGGTGGCAATTCGTGATAGAGATAGCGATGGTAGATGTTTGGCCCAACAAACAGAAACAGCATCAGCCCTATGCCCAGACCCATCATGGAGAGAACGAACAGAGGCGATGCCAGCGAGGTTCCGCCATATACCTGCGCCAGATCCAGCCCGACTACCGGAACGATCAGCTGAGATACCGGTGGTATGAACCAGCCAAAGGTCGCGTGTGCCGGCTTTACGTCGCGGCTGCCAAACATGATGGCCGTGGCGGCCAGCCCGAGCGCATAGATGCCGGCCGTACCCAGGAAGAACAGCACCAGCGCGGCCCCGTGGGCCGCTCCAGGAGCGAATACCCTGGGACCGATCTGCATGAAATCAATGGCCAGTATCATCGCCGCGATCGGGAGCGTCGAGAAGAAATTGCCTGCTACCGGATGCCTCAGGTCCTGCATGGTGTCGGAGCGCGCGAATACAACGCGGGCGACCGAAAGCACCAGAATGATTGCGAACAGCGCCACGGCCAGCACGAAGAACACGATCCCGAGTGGCTTCGCCGCTGGCACCAGCGGTTCCATGAACAGGAGCGCGACCGGCATGATGCCGGTTCCCATGACCACCGACGGCCAGCTGGGAGCGAAATTCCTTATCAACGCATGCATGTATGAACCTTCCTCGTCATTGCCTGATCATCACATAGTATAGTTTTAATATATACTATTCAAGATATATTGCGGTATAGAACCGCGCCTCCAGCCATGCCGAGGATAGACAGGCAGAAAGACACGGCCCAACGATAGGTGATTAGTTGTCGATCTTCGTCCAGTCGATGGTATACCCAATTCGCGAAGCGACCGACTGCACACTATCGTCGTCGTGATACAGCATGCCCGCGGATTCCACCGAAATCGCGCCGTTCACCATGGAGTAGGTACGAGCCACATGATGGGCCGAGGCAAGCGTCTCCTCGTGGCTGCCCTTGGCGTCAACCGTCCGTACCGTACCATTGCAGGCACAGACATAGGTGGATGTCGCGTCGACCCAGACACAGAACGATGTTCCGCGGACACCCAGGACGGCTTGACCCGTGGAGATGTTGAAGGAATCCCGGCCAGCCAGCTTCTCCAGCTTCTTGAGCACCGAGGTAAAGCCGCCACGATCAACACGAATCTGTGGCGCGACACTCGACAGGTCGACGTATGCGCGTGCGTTCTGACTGACGCTCAGCACATTCTGCTCGTCGAAGACGATATCCAGGCGCGCTCCCGCCCCGGTCTGCACGGTAAAGGTGCGTTCCAGCGTGTCCCCCAGTTCCACCGCCGAACCATTGACGGCGACGTCGCCTTCCACGTAGGCAACCACGACCGGCTGTATCGTGCGGCGAGCAGAGGCGGGCTGCGGGGCGGCTCCCCCGGATCCGGATTCACCACGAGCACATGAAATCACGCAAGCACATGCGCCAGCGATCAGGACAGCGGAGATCAGTTGAGTACGTTTCATTACTCAGGTATCGCCCTTTTTCCGCAAGCGGTCAAGAGTCTGGATTCGCTGGAATGCCGAGTCCTTGCCAATAGAAACAAAGATGTTCTATTTGCGCCCGTTCCGGTGTATTCTATCGATGGTACGCCGTGTGCCGTCAGACTGCGTGGAGGATATGGCAATGAAGCGTTCGTTCTTGGGAAACATACCAGTCCTGATAAAATTCCTCATGCTGACCGTGGTGTTCCTGGTTGCATTCGCCGTGACCTACGCGATCGCGGACAGGGGTCTGCGGTTGCTCGGCACTACGCTCGAGACCATCCAGGTCGTGCAGATGAGGACCTACCGCGCGGTCTCCGATGTGCGCTCGAGAATGGCCATGTTCAACGAACGCGTACTCCTGCTCGCCAATGCCGCGATGTCGGCGGACGGAGCCAGCGACATCGGCTCCCGCGTCTTCTGGCTGGAGGATTCCCAGACCAAGCTGACACAGGCCATCAATGCACTGGCCTCGCTATCAAGCGATGCAGCCACGCTTGCGGAACTGCAGGCATACATACAATCCGCGGCGCGCGTCAAAGATGCAGCAACGGCCGCCTCCGCCGACATGAAGGCGGCACTCGGCGAGACGGTCAGCCAGTATGAGAGCGTCGAGAGGAACCTTGACGCCATAGAGACAGCCGAGCGGACCAGGCAGGATGAAAGCTACGCGATGGCGACGAAGGCCGCCTCGAGCAGCAGACGGATTCTCGTGCTCGTGAACCTGCTGGCAGCGCTGATGATCCTGGCCGCGTCTTCGGCATTGTCGTTGTCGATGACCAGGTCACTGGCGACACTGGTCAAGAGCCTGCGACGCATGGCACTGGGCGATTGCACGGAACGGATAGCGGCCGCGGGTGCGGACGAGATTGGCTCGATAGCGACGGCGGCCAATGACCTGACGGCCTCGCTCAACACGATAGTCGGCACCGTCCGCCAGCGCGTGCTTTCGCTCCGGGAACAGGGCGAGGAACTTGCCGCCCAGATGCACCGCATGTCGAACTCGGTTGCCGGCATCGACACGGCGGTGGACGGCTCCCGCGCCGGGCTTTCGCGGCAGACCGATGCCGTCGGTACGGTCGCAGCCGCCATAGAGCAATTGGCGCGCACCGTCGATTCGCTGTTCACGATGATTGGCGACCAAGGCGCGGTCATTGGCGAGTCATCATCGCTCGTCGAACAGATGATAGCCAACGTGCAGAGCATCGCGTCGAACACGGACTCGGCTGGCAGGGCGACCGACTCGCTGCTCGCTTCTTCGAATGATGGCGCCTCGGTCCTTGGCGACATGGACGGCGCGGTGCTGGAGATAACGCGCTACTCCGAGGGTCTGGCTGCCGCCGCCATGACCATAGCGGACGTCGCCAAGCACACGAACCTGCTGGCCATGAATGCCGCAATTGAAGCAGCCCACGCGGGCAGCGCCGGTAGCGGCTTCGCCGTCGTAGCCGACGAGATACGCAAGCTCGCCGAGCGCAGCGCATCGCAGGCCACGGACATATCAAAGGACCTCTCCAGGGTCGCGGAGTCCATCGCAAAGGTGAAGGATGCCGCGGCCGCGGTCAGCGGCTCGTTCGGCACGGTACTCGTGCACGCAAACGACGTGGGCCGGATAGTGACAGAGATCAGGCGCAGCACCGCGGAACAGAGTGCCGGAGGATCACGCGTACTCGAGGGCCTGGCCCGCCTCGTATCGATCACCAAACAGGTACACGATGGCGCCAAGGAGATGACCCTGGGCAACGATCAGATACTGGAGCAGATATCGACGCTCAAGGCGGTTGCCGATGCGACCATATCGGCGAACGAGGAGATCGGTCGCGGAACCGCCGAGATCGAACGGGCGGTCGCCGCCACCTCGGACCTTGCCGAGCTGAACGAGCGACAGATACTCGCCGTCCTCCAGGGAGTCGATGCCTTCAAGATCGACGCGTGCGCCGACATCGCGGACGAGGTGGAACCGGCCTGATGGACCTGGGCGGAACTCAGGGCAGTATGCAACGCACCTTGTGGCCATTGCCGATATCGCGCAACTCGGGCACGGCTTCCCTGCACACCGACTTGGCATAGGGGCAGCGCGGATGGAAACGACATCCCGGTGGTGGATCGATCAGCGACGGGATCTCGCCGGTCGCGGCGAGCCGTGCCCTGGACAGCCCCGCCTCCGGAGCCGGCGAGGCCGACTTCAGCAGCTGGACATACGGGTGCAGCGCTCCCGATATGACCGCATCGGTCGGACCGGTTTCCATGATCATGCCGGCGTACATCACCGCAATCGTGCCGCACATGTAGCGCGCTCCGGCAAGATCGTGGGTGATATACAGGTACGAGACACCCTTCCGTTCCTTCAGATCGAGCATCATATTCATCACGCCCATGCGTATCGATACGTCGAGCATGCTGGTCGGTTCGTCGGCAAGCACGATGCCTGGCTCGACCGCGAAGGTGCGCGCAATGTTGACACGCTGCCTCTGCCCGCCTGATAGCTCATGGGGGAAGCGCCGCAGATACTCCTCGGCTGGCGACAGGCCGACCTGCTCCAGGATATCGTGCAGCCGCGCCTCGAGATCGGCCCTGCCGTTGGCCAGGCCATGAATCAGGAACGGACGCTCCAGAATGCTCCGTATCGTGTGCGTTGGATTCAGGCTCCCGAATGGATCCTGGAATATCAGTTGCACCTTCTTCTTGTAGCGCAGCGACTCGGCCCTACCATGAAATGGCACAGCCGGCTCGCCACCGACGGTCAGCTCTCCGGAGTCGCGCTCATAGAGCCGCGCAATCACGCTCGCCGTGGTCGTCTTGCCGGATCCCGATTCGCCCACGAGTGCCAGCGACTCGCCCGCCTCGAGCGAAAAGCTGACATCGTCCATCGCGTGTACCGACTTGCCGAAGTTTGCCAGTGACCGCAGCGGAAAGTGCTTGACGACACCGTTCAGTTCCAGGGCCTTCGGGCTCATCGCAGACTCCCTTCAAGGACGCACGCACATGAGCGCCCCGCGCCGACATCCCGCAGGGCCGGACCATCGCCGCTCTTGCACTGGTCAGTCGCATACGGGCATCGAGGCCAGAATCTGCAGCCCGTCGGCGGCGACAGCAGATCCGGCGCACGCCCCTCGATCCCGCCCATGCGGACGATCGGCCCCGACAACGACGGGAACGAATTCATGAGCCCCTTTGTGTACGGGTGTCTGGGATCGGAGAAGAGACCGCCTGCTGGCCCGTACTCGACAACCCGGCCCGCATACATGATGGCCAGGGCGTCGGAAATTTCGACAAGCAGCGACAGGTCATGCGTGATGAATATCACCGAGAATCCCAGCTGGCGCCGCAAGTCCTCTATCTTCTCGATGATCGAGCGCTGCACCACGACATCGAGCGCCGTCGTCGGCTCGTCCATGATCAGCAAGTTCGGTTTCAGAATCAGGGCCATCGCTATCATCACCCGCTGTTTCATGCCGCCGGACAACTGGTGCGGGTAGCTCTTGAGCCTGTCGGCATTGATGTCGACCAGCCGCAGCATGTCGACAGCCATCGCCTCGGCCTCGGCCCGGCCAACCATCCGATGCGCGTGCACCGCGTCGGTCAGCTGTTCGCCAATGGAGAGCACCGGATTGAGGGCATTCATCGCCGACTGAAACACCATGGCCATGTCGGTCCATCGGTGCGGTTCGACTTCCGCCAAGCTCATCGACGCAAAATCCTTGTCCATGAACCGAATCGAACCCGACTCGATCCTCGCGTTGTCACGCAACAGCCGCATGATCGCGTAGGCCAGCGTCGATTTGCCACAGCCCGATTCGCCGGCAATACCTAGAAATTCGCCTCGCCCCAGCGTGAACGATACGCCATCAACGGCGCGCACAAAACCCTTGGCGGTGCCATAACCCGCCCGCAGGTCCTTCAGCTCCAGTATCGGTTCGACCATCGGCCTACCTCTTCCGCAATCGCGGGTTCGATATTTCGTCGATCGCGAAATTGATCAGCACAAACGATGTCCCGACGAGCGCTATGCATATTCCTGGCGGCAGGAACCACCACCAGGAGCCAGCCAGCAACGCTCCGTTGGCCTGGGCCCAGAACAGTATGGTGCCCCAGCTGACCACGGTCACATTGCCCAGCCCGATGAACTCCAGCGTCGCCTCGCCCAGGATGGCCGCCATGCTCGCCGCGAAGAATTCCGCCATCGCTATCGATATCATGTTTGGCAGTATTTCGCGGAACACCACGAACGTCGTCCGTTCGCCAAGCGACCTGGACACGCGCACAAAGTCGCGGCTCTTCAATGTCAGGACCTGGGATCGGAGCAGGCGCGTTGGCCAGGGCCAGCCCGTCAGCCCGAGTATCAGCACGATCGGCATCACGCCCTTCATCGTGATGTACGCGGCTATCACTATCATCAGCGGCAGGCCGGGAATCACCAGCATCACATTGGTCAGGAAGGTAATAACATCGTCGACGATACCGCCCATATAACCGGATACAAGCGCCAGGGTAAGTGATAATATAGTTACAAACAGACCGGTGGACAGTCCTATGGTCAGCGATATCCGTGTGCCCCAGATGACCTGGCTCAAGAGGTCGTTGCCGGCGTGGTTGGTACCAAGCGGATGCGCGACACTGGGCTTTGCTCGAAGCGGAAAATAGTCGATCGTCTTGACATACTCCCGCGTTACGGTCGACCGATAGGTCAGCACGTCCCGACTGTCGCTCGGGTAGTCCTCGGATAGCAATTCCTCGTCGAGCGCCGGGTCGGCGGTATCGACGACCGTCTCCAGCTTGTCTATCTTGGGTGGATAGGGAGCGATGACCGGCGCGAACAGCGCGACCAGGATGAAGGCGCCGAGTATGCACAGTCCGACCAGCGACTTTCTGTTTGAGATGAGCGTCCTGAGGAAATCCTTGATCATTTGGCACCGTCCCGGACGCGCGGATCAAGCAGCATGACCGCTATGTCCGCGAGGAAGTTGGCGATCAGTACCGCGACGGCGATGAACAGGAATATCGCCTGCATCAGGGGATAGTCCTTGCCGTTGACAGCCTGGTACAGCATGAAGCCTATGCCCGGGTAGCCAAATACCATCTCCGTAACGAGCCCGCCGCCGATGACGAATCCGAGCGACATGGCAAATCCGGTCACCGAAGGCAGGATGGCGTTCTTGGCCGCGTAGAGCGACTTTATGCGCTGGAGCGGCAATCCCTTGGCCAGGGCGACTGTTATATAATCTTCAGCCAGCACATTGATCATGTTGTTGCGCATCGTCAGTATCCACGCGCCCAGCGAGCTGATGATGATGGTCAGCGCAGGCAGGGTACCGTACCGCGCGACCGACAGCCACCAGGCAAACGTTCCACGAGCCGTGCCCACGGCGTAGGCCCCGCCTATAGGAAACAGCCTCAGCTTGAACGCGAAGAAGTAGATGAACACGAGGCCAAGCCAGAAATATGGAAAGCTCCTGACGAACGAGAAGAATCCCACGGTCAAGGATGCCAGCTTCGTCTCGCGTCTCCAGGCGGCCGCGATGCCGATGATCGTGCCCAGCACGAAGCTGATGATCGTACAGAGGCCCATCAGGCCGACCGACCATGGCACCGCCACCCGCATCACCTCGCTGACCGGGGTTGGAAAGCGGGAAAAGGAAATGCCGAGGTTGCCGCTGATCGTGTTGCGAAGGTAGTGGCCGTACTGGGCCAGGAGCGGCTCGTTCGTATCGAGCCCGAATGCCGCCCGAATGGTATCCAGCTGTTCGGGCTGCAGGTTCTCCATCTTGTCCAGCAACGCGCGAGCCGGATCGCCAGGCATGAGGCGTGGCAGGAAGAAGTTCAGCGACACGGAAATGAACAGCGTAAAGATGAGCATCCCGAGTTTTCGCAGGAAATATTTCAAGGCAGTCGGTCTCCATGCCGCCCCACCCTGAACGGGAAGGGCGGCTCCAGTTTGATTGCTGCTGGCCCTAGCGCTTCTGCAGTCTAAGCAGAATCGGAGTCTTCTGCATGCCGGTCACGATGGGCCAGGCATACGGATCTTCGGGGCTTGGCCAGCCGATGAAGTTCTTGGTGTTGTATATGAACCAGGTCGGGTTGAAGAACAAGGGCACGCACGGGGTATCCTTCATGAACTGCTCGACGACCGCGGCCATGTATTGCTTCTGCTTGGCCGGATTCGGCTCCGAGCGGTAGGCATCGAGGTTCTTGTCTATGACCGCACTCTTGTACCGCATGTTGCTGAAGGTCGGGGCCTTCTCGCCCAGCGGGGCGAACCGGCTCGAGTGCACCCAACGGGTGAACTCGGTATGCGGCGTGGAGCCGACGGTTATGAAACTGATGGCCATGTCCCAGTCACCCTTCTCCAGCGCGAACTGGTACGGATCTGGCCAGGCTGCCTGGGTAATGATCGCCTCGATGCCAATATCCTTGAGCTGGGCGGCGACCGTCTCCGCGGCGCCAACCCAATCGGTCCAGCCGGTGGGGACATACAGGTTGAACGAGAGGGCCTTGCCCGCCTTCTCGTACAGCCCCTTGGAGTTCAGCTTGTAACCCTGGGCTTCCAGTGCCTTCTTCGCCTTGTTCACATCACGCTTGATGTCGTATTTTGCCATCGCCGTCTTGGCGATATCGGAGAAGGTCGACTTCACGCCGCTCATCGTGGCCGGCACCGGGCTCGGCGACATCTTGCGGGTTATGTCGCGCTGGGATATGGCCGCGGCTATGGCCTTGCGCACCTCGACATTGTCAAACGGCGCCTTCAGATTGTTCATGTACAGGAACACAAGATTGCCTTCGGGGAACCAGTACTTGTTGTGCGCCGGATCGGCCTTGACATAGTCTTCAATGCTCGGCAACGAATATGCGGCCCAGTCGTACTCGCCGGCCATCAGCTTGAAGCCGACCTGTTCGTTGGTCGTGGTCACGAACTGTATGCCATCGATATAGGGAAGCGGCTTGCCATCCTTGCCCTTCTGCCAGTAATAGGGATTCCGCACCAGCCTGTACGATTGCTCGTTGAACGAACCCGGCTCGAGCATGAACGGACCGGTCGAAACGGGATTCAGGTTTCCGGTCCAGGTCAGGGGATCATCCACCTTCGACCATATCGATTTCGGCACGACGATCAGCGACCCGAACTTCTCCAGCGTCGTCACGTTGACATCGGCAAAGGTGAAACTGACCTTGTTGCCCGCGGCGGTGACCGTCTGCAGTCCTTCTGACCACAGGCCGGACAGATCGAGCGCCTTGTTGTCCTTGCCGAGCAGGGCGGAATAGACCACATCATCGACGGTCATCGCCGATCCGTCATTGTACTTGACGCCGGATCTGATCGTGAAGGTGATGGTCTTGAGATCTTTCGACCACGACCAGCTCTCGGCCAGCCATGGATCGGCGGACCCATTGACCATGTTGAAGTATATCAGGGTCTCATAGAAACAACCCACCGATGTCTCCAGCGATGCCGGGCTGAACGGATTGAAGTTCTGCACCAGGGCGCCCTGCTTGGCGGGCGTCATGTTCAGGATGCCGCCCCGCTTGGGAGCCTGTCCGAACGTGAGCGTAGCGGCCAGGGCCAGGAGCACCGCGACCACGAGAAAGCGCTTCTTCATACCTTACTCCTCATTGCCATAAAACGTGCGGGGCGGGTTCGCATCGGACCGCGCTCCGGAAATGCCATCGTCAACATCCTGTCAGCGCGCAGCCAGAAGATCGGCGGCAAGGGCGGTCCGCCACGCGGCAATCCCATCGACGACGCGCGGGTGCACACGGTTGGTCAGCGCTATCGTCGCCTCGCCTGACCGCGGATCGTAGCGGAGCGACGTACCGGTAAACCCGGTATGGGTCGCGCCGCCATCATCAGGCACTATCCAGCCAAGCCCACGCGCAATCGAACCGCGCGGCGTCTGACGGGCAAAGGCAGCCGCCCTGATCTCCGGGTCGAGCGGACCATCGTCATCCCAGAACGCCAGGTACCGGATCAGGTCGCCTATCGTCGAGAACAGCCCCGCGTGCCCGCTGATGCCTCCAAGTCCGTACCAGGCGTTCGAGTCATGCACCGCACCCAGGATCGTATCGGTGCGCCACGCGAATCGCTCGACATCCGCAACCGCGAGGGCGAAGGATGAACCATGGCCGCCAACGACCGGCCGCCCCTCGGCATACGCAAGCGCCATGCCACGTTCGTACACATTGCCGGTCTCCGTCGGCGCCACGAGGCCAGGCGGCGCGCTGGTACCATACGCGGTCTCGTTCATGCCCAGCGGCAGGAATACCAGACGCCGCGCCAGGGCTTCGAGCGATTCATCCCAGACCCGTTCGACGATCCAGCCGAGCATCATGAAACCGAGGTCACTATATGCCACGGCGGCTCCAGGCACGTACGAAGGCTCCTCGTCGGCGATCGCCGCCAGGTATGCCGCCGTGCCGCGCAGTCGGATGAAGTACGGTCGCCACGCTGGCAGGCCGGAAGTATGCGCCAGCAGCGATCGTATCGAAATTGAACCATTCCAGTGCCTGCCAACCCCCCTGGACAGTTCCGGCAGGAACCGGTCCACACGATCTTCGAGCCCAAGCCGGCCCAGCTGCACCGAAAGCAACACGAGCGGCAACGTGCCAATGATCTTGGTCAGCGATGCCAGGTCGTAGACCGTCCCTTCGACGACGCCGACCGCCGGGACGCCACCCTGTGGCCAGGACAGGCTCCCGCGCGCCGCGATGACAAGACCGGCATCGGAACGGCAGGCGGCGACGCCGCCAGGGAATATCCCATCGGCGACGCCACGATCGAGCGACGCTGCCAGAATGGCCCTGGTTATTTCCAGCGGCCGTGAACCCGTGTGAATCACCAGCCGATTATACGACACAATATTTCATACGGCAACAATATTCTATAAAAGTTATTTTCGTGCAAACTGGTACGATAGAGCGGGTTGCGATCGGTGCGCGGCCTCGAATTCGGCCGCATTTCGCGTTACACTGCTCCATAAGGAGCTCTGCAATGAAAAAGCCCATGCTTGTACTCTGCATGCTATTCGCGGTGATCCAGGCATTTGCTCTGGCGCCAATTCCCTTTGGCTCGATCGACTATGTCGAAGGCAATTCTGTCATCGTCCGCTCGGGCAAGCAGCTTGGGCAGGCCAATATCGGCGACTCCATCCTGCCCGACGACATGATCAAGACAGCCGCCGACGGACTCGTCGTCATAGCGCTGGACAAGAGCACCGGCATGCGCGGCACCCTGACCATCAAGGCCAAGTCCGTCGCGTACATCAGGCTCAAGCCGGACGCCGCCGGCCCCAGGAGCACGATAGACCTGATAGCCGGCCAGATCGGCTCCAAGCTGGCAAAGATGTCCGGCAACCCGACGCTCCAGGTTACGACCGACTCGGTGGTGATGGGCGTCCGTGGCACCGAATTTACCATCGCATCTTCCGTCAATGGCTCAATACTGGTCGTCTGCACCAACGGCGAGGTTGCGTGCTCCGATGGCGGCGATCCGGTCGGCGTTCCCGCGGGCAGCGCCGCGGAGAAGAAGGGTTCGGCGCGGCTGAGCCTGATTCCCGTGGCCATCTCGTCGGCAGAGCAGTTCGAGAAGCGCTGGCTGACCGATGAGATCGAGGCGTTCCGTGGCAATGCCGTGCGCGCCCTGGCCGATTACGAGAAACGGTACACCGCCCTGTATGCGCAGTTCACATCGGCCTTTGACCCGCTGCAGCGAAGCGAGATCCTGTCAAAATGGATCAAGGAAGACTCGATGGGCCTCGTACCGTCATCGAATGACCCGACGACGCTGAAGGAAAAAAAGGCCATCTCGGGTGACATACTCGCGACGCGCAAGGTGCTGTTCATATTCGAACGGATTTACTATAGAATAAGCCAGCTTGACTCCCTGGTGATGGGCACGACGCTTGAACGCTCGGAGCTGCGGCCTGGCTATACGGCTGGCGATTTTATCCGCAAGGTGCGGTCCGACGCGCCGCTGCTCGAGAAGCGCATGTTCCTGTTCCGCTACGCGGAGAAACTGTACGAACTGAGGAATACCGGTGGAGCCGGGCTGCCGGGCATGGGCTCGGGTGATGATTTCTTTGGCTCATCCGGAGACTGGGACTTCTAGCCTGGGTCGCGACTGACCTCGCTGGACTCCCGGCGCGACGGAAGCCCAGCGAGGTACCGATGAGTGATTCAATAGCCGCCTTCAAATTCTATTGCCCGACCCGCGTGGCCTTTGGCGTCGGGTCGACCAAAACCGCCGGCCAGCAGATTGCCGAACTGGGCATCAAGACCGTGCTGCTGGTCAGCGGTTCCGGCTCCACCCGCAGGTCTGCCGGATTCTCCGCGCTGTCGGCCGGCCTGACGGCGGCCGGCGTCGCATACACGATCTACGACTCGGTTACACCCGATCCCAGCGCCGAGCAGGTGACCGAGGCGGCCGGTGCCATTCAGGCCGCTGGCCACGGGGCGGTCGTCGCCTATGGTGGCGGCAGCCCGATAGACTGCGCGAAGAGCGCCGCCCTGTCGGCGGCCAACAACACGCCGATGCTCGAGTTCTCGTATGGCCGAGCCATGCCGGCGATTCCTGCTCTGCCGATCATAGCCGTGCCAACAACCGCGGGCACGGGCACGGAGATGAGCTCCGCCGCGGTTACCACGGACCGGGCGACTGGACGCAAGCTGGGCTACACCACCGAGTCATTCTTTCCGCGACTGGCGATCATAGACCCCGAGAACCATGTGTCGATGCCCCAGTGCGTGACCGCGGCCACCGGCATGGACGCTCTGACCCACGCGGTGGAATCGTACCTGTCGCTCGCCGCCAATCCACTGGCGGACGCGGTCAATCTTCGAGTCGTCGAACTGATAGGCAAGAACCTGCGATCGGCCTATCTGGATGGAAGCAACATCGGCGCCCGATCTGCCATGGCCGTCGCCAGCTCGAGCGCCGGCATAGCCTTCTCGCAGACCGGACTGGGCATGGTCCATGGCTTTGCCCATCCCGTCGGCGCGAAGCACGGCGTGGCGCATGGCGATGCGAACGCCATCATCCTGCCATATGTCCTTACCGCGCTGGCCAGGGACGCTGCGGCCAGGATGTGCGATCTGGCGGTCGCCTTTGGCGCCTGCCCGGCCGGCACCTCCGCCGGGCAGGGCGCCAGGGCGCTCGTCGACGCCATCGTCGCCATCAAGAAGGACCTTGGCATAGCGACCAGCCTCTCCGGCGTCGGCATTGGCCTCAAGGATGCCCCCGGACTGCTTTCCGACGCCTTGACCTACCGCATGCGCGCACGGAGCCCGCGAGCATTCACCGACGCGGAGCTGGGCACACTGCTCGACGCAGCGATTACCGGAGACAGCGCCGCAGCGGCACTATGAGACGACCCTGAGCGTCGAGCCCCTGGTCGATTTGGCCACCTCGATGCGGGCGGGTACGCGGTCACGCAATTCGGCCACGTGGGAAACGATGCCGATGACACGCTCGCCGCGTACCCTGTCCAGGGCGACCATCGCCCGATCAAGCGTCTCCTCATCGAGCGAGCCGAAGCCCTCATCGATGAAGATGGAGTCAAGCGATATCCCCCCTGCCCGTGAGACGATCACCTCCGACAGCCCCAGGGCCAGGGATATCGACGCCAGGAACTTCTCGCCACCCGAGAGGCTCGAGGCGGGGCGCGCCACCCCGGTGTAGGCATCCAGCACCGACAGGTCAAGGCCTACCTGGCCCCTGCCCGCCGCGCGCCCCTCGGCGACACGCATGTCGTACCGTCCATCGGACATCTCGCGCAGGCGAACGGAGGCGCGCTCCACCACCAGGGCAAAGTACGAAGCCAGCACATAGTTCTTGAATGACAGGCGCCGGCCATCGGTCTCGCCGTTCAGCAATCGGGCCAGAGCGACGAGCCGATCGCCCCGGAAGCGGAGTTCCTGGCGTTCGGTACGCAGTCGGGCAAGCTCCTCGAGGCCCGAGCGCGCCTCACGCTCGGCCCTGACCGCCTCGTCGACCCTGGCTCTGGCATCGGCATGCGCGGCCTGCGCGGACATCAGCGCCAGTTCGAGGCCCGCGTTGTCCGGTCTGGCCAGCCCCTCGACGGCGCGAAGCGCGGCGGCAAGCCGCGCCCCGGACGCCGACTCAAGTGCGGCCCGCTCCCTGACCGATGCCCTCGCCGATTCCAGATCCTCGAGCGCCATGAGGGCGGCCTCCCAGGCATCCTCGTCAGCGAATCCCGCTGCAAGCAGAGCCACCCTGCCCTTCGCCGCCGCCTCTTCGTTTGCATCATGAGCCTGTTCGAGCCGCGTCTGCGCCCCCGTGCGCATGGTGAGCGCCTCGGCACGCTCGCGCTGCCATGCGAGCACCAGAGCCTCGAGACCTACCTTCTCGTTCGACAGTTCCACTCGCCGCGCCTGCAATTCGGACAGCCTCGCACGCGGATCGGCGTCACCACATCCGGCCCTGGCCTCCGCCGCCGCGGCCTTCGCGGCCGAGGCTTCCATGCGCGCGGAGCCCAGCTCGCCAAGAGTGGCCGCTACCGCCAGCTGCAGGCCGTCGAGTTCGCTCCGGGCAAGAGCCGCGGCCCTGCTGCGTTCCGCCTCGCGGCGCAAGGCATCCTTGGCCTCGGCCAGGCTGGACTCGGCGACACCGAGACGTTCGGTCGCAAGGGCAACCGTGAGGCCATTCTGCACAGCAGGCGCCGCCGCAACCCGCCCGGAAAGCACCTGCTCGACCTCGACGAGGCGGGCCTGGCAGGCGGCCTCTTCCCGTTCCGCCGCCCTGGCTGCATCCCTGGACCTGGATAGCCCGGAGTCAGGAGCGGTGTCGGTATCGGACATGTCTCTGCCCCCTCCGCCATCAAGCGCGGACAGGTTCAACCCTGGATGATCGATCGAACCGCAGACGGGGCACGGCTGACCTGGAACGACACGGTGCGCCAGCCGGATCGCGGCGCGCTCGTCGCGAAGCGCCTCGACCGCAGCCTCGGCCACCTCCAGTTCTGCGAGCGCGCGGGTACGGGCCGCCCGTGCGGTTTCAAGATCGACACGCTGCTGTTCCAGGCGCTGCCGCAAGGCCCCGACATCCAGTTCGTAGCGCTCGTACTCCTGTGCCCTCCGCTGCGCCTCCCTGGCTTCCCGGACGGCCCCATCGGCTGCCGATCTGCCCGCCTCGAGGCGTTCCGCATCGAGGGCACCCGCCTGCAGACTTGCCAGCCGCGCTGCCGCGGCGCTGGCATTGCCGGAGGCGATTGCGTGCTCCGCTTCCAGCTCGGCGAGGCGCACCTCTGCGCGCGCCATGCGTTGTTCAGCCTCGGCCAGGCGGTCCCAGAACATGGCCTGCCCGCCCAGGAGCCCAGCCTCCCTGTCCATCGCCTCGAGCCGCGTGCCGATGGCTGTCAGCCGGCTCGTGGTGCCGGCAACCTCGTCCGCCTTCCGGTCGCAGGCGGCCAGTCGTTCACTGGCCGCGGCCAGGACGCGCTCCGACTCGGCCAGCGCCGACCGGGCGGCGCGCGCGGCCCTGAGCTGCGCCTGCGCGCCGACGGCCGCCTCCGCGCGCGCCGTGCGGAGCGCCTCCGAAGCCGCCTCCGCGGCCGTCTGCGCAAGGGCATCGCGCTCTGCCGTGGCCACATCGTGCTCGGCCCATGCGCGCTCCGCCTGTCTGGCGTCATTCGCACGTGCCTTCGCGGCATCCAGTACGGCGAGTGTCGAGGCCTCGTCGATACGTGCCGCTTCGAGCCCTCGGCACGCCTCCTCGAGCGCGCGTTCGGGAGCCTCCCCCAGAGCCGCTTCCCGTGTCGCGATACGCGCATCGAGATCCCTGGCAAGCGCCTCTGCCTCGCGCGAGCGATCCCGTGCCAGCTGCATGACGGCGGCATGGGCGTCGACCGGGAACAATTTTTCCAGTATGGTCGTACGCTCTCCGGTGTTCATCTCCAGGAATTGCTGGAATTCTCCCTGTGGCAACAGCACGATCTTGGTGAACTCCGTGGCCGACAGCCCGATCACGCGCGTTATCGCCTCCTCGACCTCACTGGCCTTGTCCGCCTGGGTCAGCCAGCCGTTCGGGCCTGACCGCGACAGCACCACCTCGGACGGCCGTTCGGTCGTTCCGGGGCCCCGCTTCCGTGCCACGGTCCTGGCCGGTTTTCGCACGATGCGCCAGCGCTGCCTGCCGACCAGGAATTCCAGTTCGACGCTCGCCTCATCATCGGGTCCGGCATACTGGGAGACGACATCACGCGTGGAACGGGCCGACCCGTACAGGGCATAGGTGATCGCATCGAATATCGTCGTCTTGCCCGATCCGGTCTTGCCACAGACCAGAAAGACATCGCCCAGAGACGAGAAATCGATGATGGCCTCGCCGACATACGGCCCGATATTCCGCATGGCCAGCCTAACGAGCCTCACGTTCGGCCTCCTCATACAGTTCGGCGAACAGGGCCGCATCTTCCGGTTCCGGTTCGGTGCCGCGTACCTCCCGGCAGAAGGCCACGAAGTCATCGGCCGCCGATGTGCGCGCCGGCGACATCGCGCGCGCTCCGGACAGCTCATCGCCATCACGCTCGAACGCGGCCTGCCGCAGCGACAGGAGCCAGGGGAACCGCTTTCGTATCGCATCGACAGGATTGAGCACGGCGTTCGCGTCGTTCAGGACGGCCTCGACATAATCGTCAACATAGGCGGAGTAGGCCGGGCTGGACAGCACCTCGTCATAGCTGCCGGCAATCCTCACCATGCGATGGAGCGGAGCGATGGAACGGAACTCGGCAGCCATCGATCCGCGCCTGATATCGACGGAGAGAAAGCCGCGCTCGCCCCCGGTCTCCGAAAAGCTGTATGCCAGCGGCGATCCGGGGTACCGCCCCTTGGAGCCAACCGGCTGCGCGCGGTGCAGGTGGCCGAGCGCCACATAGTCAAAGCGATCAAAGGGGCTGCCATCGACGAGTTCCGCGGTGCCAAGAAAGGCGCGCTCCGACTCGCTGGGTTGGCCACCGGCCGCGAAGGCGTGGCACACCAGGATATCGATCGTGTCATCGGCCGCGCGCATCGTCTCCTTGACGGCCTCGATGCGGTGCATGGCCTCCGCGAACATCGCCGCCTGCGAACGGAGCGGAGCGGGTGGTTCGTCGAACAGTGAACCCTGCGCATCGATCGGAGGCACAGGCGCCCGCTCGGCCTCGAGCGAGCCAGGATTCAGAAAGGGCACCAGCCATAACCGGGCTCGTTCGCTCCCACGCTCGACGGACACCGGCCGGTCACAGGTCAGCGGATCGGCGGCTACATGGACACCGACGCCTGTCAGCACGGGAGCCAGATACGCCAGCCGGGCCGCCGAATCGTGGTTGCCCGGAATCAGGGCAATGGTCATCGTCCGGTCAAACGCCTTCAGGCCGGATACAAACTCGCCAAGCAGGGTCACCGCATCGGCCGGCGGCACGGCCCGGTCGAAGATGTCACCCGCCAGGATGGTGCATGCCGGCCGCTCGGCCCGGGCGGCGTCGACGATGGCAGACAGGGCATGTCGCTGATCGGCCAGCATGTCTTGTTCATGGAGGGTCTTGCCCAGATGCAAATCGGCCAGATGGAATATTCTCATGTATGGCTTCGATCCTAGGCACGAAGCACCGGGCGGTCAAGGTGCGCCGGCAGGCGGAGCGTTTGAGAATTCATTGACAAACACTGCCCGTCGCACGCAGACTGGCAACAGCAACGCACAAGGATAGCCCTCTGATACCACCGTCTGGATCTCGAGCATTGGTACTCCGGCTCAAAGGCGTCTGTCTGGCCACCGTCGATTCGGCTGCGGCCGGTCTCGTGCTGCGCATGATCGAGTATGCCGACCGGTCTCCTGGCATCGCGGGGGGAAGGGCGATCGCCACGGTACCTCTTGGCACGCTGACCCCGTACCCCGCACCCTCGCGGGCAGGGATCGATCGGCCGGCAGATGCCGCGCTGGTCGTCTTTGACGAGTCGCTAGGCCCCTATGCCTTCGGGCTGCAGCGGTATGATCCGTTCGAGTCGCTGGGCGTCTCGCTCGATCGGGCGGCCCTGGCCTCCTTGCCACTCGCGATGGCTGTCTGGGCCGCGATGGAGAGCGACCTGTTCCGCTTTGCCTATGACGGCGGCTTCACCGCTGACCTGGAGCTGGTCAGGGAGAGCGCGGACTGGCGCCGCTTCGCGCGGCTCAACGACCTGTACCGGTCCATGATCAAGGCCATCGTGCCGTTCGGCATCGCTCCACGTTCATGGGGAGCATGGCTCCGCGATCCTGACAGGGCGGTTCCACCTCGTGGCAGGACCGCAGACCTGGGCATGCGCCTCCTGACCAGGGACATCAGCGCTCTTCGTCGGGGGCTGCTGTCCTGTGCCCGTCCCGGCACGATTTTCGTACTCCCGTGATGCCGCGCTGTTGCATGGCGGCCTCGATGTGCCGATACTCGAAGCAAGGTACCGCGCCATGATCGCAGAACTAGGTCGCTCCGCCAGACTCAAATTCGCCTCGTTGCTCTACGGGCTGGGCTTCTTCTTCAATGTGCTCAAGGAGACGGGACGCTTCTTCCGAAAGAGCCAGGTCGGCTACGATGTCCTGATAAAGCAGATCCTGTTTACCGGATACGAAGCGCTCGCGGTCAATGCCGTAATGGCGATAGCGATAGGCGGGGCAATCAATGTGATCGGTTCCAGCCTTTTGCCGCAGTTCGGCCAAAGTCAGCTGATGTATACGATTCTGATCATCGTCATCACGAGGGAGCTGGGGCCGCTCCTGACGGCCTTCGTCATCACCGCTCGCTCGGGCACCGCAATAGCCACCGAACTTGGCACGATGGTCGTCAACCACGAGATCGAAGCCTACCTGTCTGTCGGACTGAACCCGATATCGTACCTGGTCGTGCCCCGATTCATCGGGGTGGTCGTGTCGATGCTGGTGCTCACCATATATTTCAACATCTTCGGCCTGCTCGGATCATTCATCGTGGTGCAGGTGATAAAGCCCACGCCGATCGCCGAATACCTGGGTACGCTGCTGTCCACCCTGACCGTTGGTGATGTCGTGTCGGGTCTGTCCAAGGCCCTGGTGTTTGGCGTCATCGTATCGGTCGTGGCAACCTACCAGGGCTTTTCGGTCAACCGCGCGAGCACCGAGATACCGGTCGCCGGCATCAGGGCGGTGGGCCAGAGCTTCATCTTGATCATCATAGCCGACGTTCTCGTCACCCTGATGCAATATGTCTGATACGACGCCGGCACTGGAGCTGAAAGCCGTGACCGCATCCTCTGGCGGCTACGAGATACTCGCGGGTGCCAATGTCGCATTTCCGGAGCGGGCCTTCAGCGTCATCATGGGCGTGGCGGGCTCGGGCAAAAGCACGCTGCTCAAGGTTGCCGCTGGCCTGGCCGTGCCCGATTCGGGCTCGGTGTGGTTCCGCGGCTCAGACATGGCCCAGTTCAACCGCAAGGACGAGTCGGCGATGCGTGCGGCGACCGGCTTCGTATTCCAGGATGCCGCGCTCTGGGCCAACACGAGCATACTGAACAATGTCTCGATGCCGCTGCGCGTCCACAAGCCGTGGATGGGTGAGAGCGACATAGCCGAAGCGGTCAGGCTGCTCCTCAAGCGGCTGGGTTACGACGAGGGCATGGCGATGCGCCCGGCAGAGCTTTCGGCAGGCGAACAGAAACTGGTGTCGATAGCCAGGGCGGTCATACATGAGCCGTCGCTCGTATTCATGGATGATCCAACATCCAACCTCGACGAGGATGCTGTGGAGCGGGTCTTTGACCTGTTCGATGATCTGAGAAAACAGGGACGGACCGTCATCGTTGTCGCCAACAACTCCGAGTTGGCCTACCGGTTTGCCGATATGATAGGCGTGATCAAGGGTGGTGTCATGTCGATATTCGGGCCGTACGAAGAGACCGTGGCCAAGGCGGAGTCGGCGCTCAGCGCCTCGCTGTCAAGGCTCAAGGCCCGGGGCCGCCGGACCAGATCGATGCCCGATGATATGGGTTCTGAAATGTCGCAACGGGGTGATGTATGAAGTTCAAGATCAAGTTCGCGGATCAGATTGTCGGTGCATTCATCCTGGTCGCGCTGGCCTTCTTCGTGGTCATCGTCGTGCTGATCGGCGCAAACCAGCGCTGGTTTGCCAAGGATTATCGATTTGTCACCACCTTCCCATCCGCGGCGGGTGTACCACCCGGTACCGCCATCATCATGAAGGGCTTTACCATAGGCAAGATAGACACGCTGAAACTGAACGCATCGAACACCGTCGATGCCAAATTCCACATCTACGACACGTTCTACGACAAGGTGAAGGAATACTCGATCCTGGAACTGACCGTGTCACCAATCGGCCTGGGTTCGCAGCTGCTGTTCCATCCCGGCCGTGGAGAGGGTCAGATCGCCGAAGGATCGCTGATACCGACCGCCGATTCGGAAGATGGCAAGACATTGATCGATCAGGGACTCGTCGACATTCCGCCGAAGGACGATACGATCACGCGCCTCCTTGCCAACGTCAATCCGCTGATCGAGAACGTCAACAAGACGGTGGTAACGGTCAACAGGACGCTGACGGAGGTGAACAGGGCGCTCGCCGGGCAAAGCACCGGACCGCTGGGAAACATCGTCACCGATGCCAGCACCGCGGCCGCGGCCTTGCCGGAGACCATGAAGAATGTCGACGCGATTGTCGCCGACGTCAAGGCCAGGACCGCGGGCCTCCTGGACCAGGTGTCGGCGCTGCTGGCGCAGGTCGACACGATCAGCGGCAATCTGGTCGCGACGACCGATTCGATACGTGACCCGACAGGCCTCGTGCCGAAGTTGCTCGATGCCAAGGGTTCGATCAAGACCTTCCTGGACGATAACAACGAGCTGTACAAGCGCACGATGAGCATCGTCTCGGAGATCGATGCCAGCGTCAAGAGCCTGCAGTCGATCGTGACCGGGCTGAACGGCGAGATGCCCAAGATAGCCGCGATGCTCAACGAGACCAGGACCGCGATTCAGCAGGCTCAGGATGTGCTGCAGGGGGTCAAGAACAACCCGCTGATCCGCGGTGGCATACCCGAACGGGTCCAGCAGGAGACGCAGTACCAGAGCATGCGGGAAGGGGACTTCAAATGATCTGGATTCTGTCTGGTATGCGCGGCGGCACGGGGCGCGGAGCGCTGCGCCTGGGTCATGGCGTGCGGACCTGCGCGGTCATCATCGCCGTATCGCTGGCATCGGCGTGCTCCAGCACTCCGAAACGTCCAAGCGAGATTGTCGCCATCAAGAACGAGGCAGCTGAATATTCGAGGCTCGCCGATGGCTTTCTTGCGGCCGGTCAATACGCCTCGGCGCTGCAATACTACGGTGAGGCCCTGACGTCCAATCTGTCGGTCGACAATATCGAGGGCTCGATCATTGCCAGAAGCTCATTGGGGCGCGTGTACCTGGCCCTGCGGCAGTTCAACGATGCGGAGCGCGAGCTGGGCGACTCGCTTGAGGATGCGCGCGCCTATGGCAAGCCAGCGCTGGTCGCGCTCTGCCTGTCGAACCTTGGCGAGCTGCGGTATGCCGCCAGCGACAAGGACGCCGCGGACCGGCTCTTTGCCGAAGCGGAGCCGCTCGCGGTGGGCAACGAGGCCGTCGTCGCGCTGGTCGCCCACAACCGCGGCGTCGTCGCGATGGCCCGTGGTGACTATGCCGCGGCCACAGCCTTCCTGAACAAATCAGCCGCGCTGAACGAGCGCGCCCGGCGACTGCGGGAGCTGGGATCCGACAGGTACGTGCTGGCCTCGGTGGCCAACGCGCAGGGCGATCTTGCCGGCGCGCTGGTCTGGGCGGGCAAGGCCCTGGCCTCGGACAAGGCTGCCGAGAACGCGCCGGGCATAGGGGCCGATCTCGAGGCGCTGGCACAGCTGCATCGCAAGGATGGACGCGACGAGCTTGCGTTCGACCTGTACCGGCGCGCATTCGGCGTCTGGCTTTCGCTCAACCGCGAACCTGATGGAGAGCGGTGCCTCGCCGCGCTGATCGATATTGCGACCAGACTTGGCAAGGAATCATACATCGCGCGCTACCAGGCGTTGCTGGACAAGATACGGTCCCGATGATTCGAAGAGTCAGCCGCCGATCGTGGTACCGACGAAGGCCTGCCCGTCGAGTATCAGCCTGAGGTTCGCCAGATCCTTGCCTGCCGCGCATATGACACGCAGGCCGAGCTCCTGGGCCCGTCTCGACGCTATGGGATCGAAGGGCACGTTCTTGCCCGGCGTCCATTCATCACCGACCATCGCGCGGAAATCCTTCCACGACATCGTGTCTATCGGCCTGGCGCTCGGGTCAGTGCGGGGATCGGCCGTGTAGACCTTGGCTATGTTGGACAGGTTGACGACCACATCCGCCTGGAACCGCTCGGCAAGGACGACCGCGTCGAAGTCCGTGGAGAAGCCTGGCTTCCAGCCCGAGGCGACCAGAACCCTGCCGCCGAATACCGAGACACCGGTCGGATCGGTCACGACGTCATGCGGGCAGACATCCAGAAACAGGCTCCTGATCAGCTGGGCGTTCAGCCTCGTTGCCATGATCCCGATCCAGTCCTGCGCATCGGCGTCCGGTACCTCGATGGCGTCGCGGTATGCCTTCTGCCAGGCTCGGGCCGGCCCGCCACCGCCGACGACCAGTATCAGCCGGCGATTCTGGTCCAGGGCAAGCCATGAGCGCGCGACCGCCGCGAATTCCTTGATATAGTCGGCATCAGGAGCATCGGGAGCTACGATAGAACCGCCCAGTGACAGCACCTTGGTCATGGCATCCTCCGTTGATACCATCCATTGTACGAGCGCGGTGCCGGCCATGTAAAGCGCGCGCTTCACCTGCCACTGTCTTGTGGCGCCCGCCCGTATCGGGGTAAGCTCACGGCCCCGGCATGACCTGGCGCGACGCGCCGCGATCCCGGGCAAATGGAAAGGAGTCTACCGATGCCCAATCCCATAGCATCATTCAAGACAACGCTCGGCGATTTTGCCATCGAGCTGTACGAGGACACGAGTCCCGCGACCGTAGCCAACTTCGTGGCCTATGCACGGGCCGGCTTCTATGACGGCACGATATTCCACCGCGTCATACCCGGCTTCATGGTCCAGGGCGGCGGCATGCTTCCCGGTCTCAAGGAGAAGGACACCAACGCGCCTATCAAGAATGAGGCCGACAACGGCATAAAGAATGATCGTGGCACCATATCGATGGCCCGAACCTCCGACCCGCACAGCGCGACCTGCCAATTCTTCATCAACCTGGTGGACAACAAGTCCCTGAACTACAGGTCAAAGGACACATCGGGCTGGGGTTATTGCGCCTTCGGCAAGGTGACGACCGGCATGGAAACCGTGGACGCGATAGCCGCGGTGCAGACCGGCAACCGCTACCCACATCAGAACGTGCCAACCACCGATGTTGTCATCACGAGCGTGACCATAACAGCCTGAATCGACTGACGTGCTTCCGGGGCCCTGTGCGGACTACCGGGTGCCCCGGCGTTGCTTCTCCACAAATTCATAGCCCGCTATGGCGAGCATCCGCTTGAAGGCGGATCCCTCCTTCTTGAGCTCACGGGAGCCACGGGTAATCTTGCACAGCGAGAGGCCGAGCTCCGCTGCAATCGCCCGCTGGGGCATGCCTTCGCCAATGCGCTTGACCAGTGCCCATCGCTTGGCTATCTCATCCGCCTCGGCCCTGGTGAAAAGGCTGTACAGGAATTCCTGTATCAATTCCGGATCATCGGTGGCCGCGAGCGCCTTGGACATTTCGCCGAGGTTGTTGACAACCAGTCCTGCTTCATCATTCATACGTTGTACTTCTCCACAGATGCACTATAACATCATTGCGGTCATGAAGTCATCAGGCAAAATGTTCATTTTAGCAGAAACGTCGAAATTGTAAGCCTTGCATTTCGTCTGTCAAAATTATTCGCGTCAGACATCACGCGGCCGGCAATACCGCCATGAAGATTCACCTTGACGCCGCCTCCTTGACCGTGTATTGTGATTGCCATAGTTACTACTCGTAGAAACATCATGCACAACCGGAGGATCAATCATGAACCGCTCACGACGCTTCATCCGCATCGCGCTCGCGCTCCTTGCCTCAACCCTGCTGGCAGCAGGAGCAGGGCTGCTCACCATCTCGGCGGTCAAGGACATACCGATAGGCATAGCCAAGTTCGTCTCGCATCCGGCTCTCGATGACATCGAGCGTGGCATCGTTGACGAGCTCACCGCGACCGTGCCGGGCGTGCGCTTTGACCTGCAGAACGCCAATGCCGACATGGCCACGGCGGCGCAGATTGCCCGCAAGTTCAAGTCCGACAAGGTCAGTGTAGCGGTCGGCATTGCGACACCGACGGCCCAGGCACTGGCAAGCGCCATCAAGGACATCCCGGTCGTATTCAGCGCCGTCACCGATCCGGTAGCGGCCGGACTCGTGTCGTCATACCAGGGCGGCGGGAAGAACGTCACCGGCACATCCGACATGACACCGGTCGCCGCCCAGCTCGACCTGCTCGTCGCGCTCAAGCCCATCAGGCGGCTCGGCCATGTCTACAACGCAGGCGAGGCGAACTCCGTCAAACTGGCGGAACTGGTCAGGACCTATTGTTCGGGGCATGGCATCGCACTGGTAGAATCGACGGTCGCCAACTCGTCGGAGGTGCGCCAGGCGGTCCAGTCGATAGCCGACCGCATAGACGGGCTGTATCTTGGCAACGACAACACGGTCTTCTCTGCCGTCAACGCGGTCGCCGAGGTCTGCCTGCAGAAACGCCTGCCACTCGTCACCGCCGATCCCACCAGTGCCGAGACGGTGCCGGTGCTGGCGGCTCTTGGCTTCGACTACTACCAGATGGGCCGGGCCACCGGCCGCATGGTCGCACGCATTCTGAACGGCGAGAAGCCGGGCTCGATGCCGACGTACTTCCCCGACGCGCCCGCAGAGAAGAGCCTTGTGCTCAACCTGGACACGGCCGCCAGGCTCGGACTGTCGCCGTCGGCCGACCTCATAGCCAGGGCCACGGTCGTCATACGCAATGGCACGGTCGAGCGGAGAGCCAAGTGATCGAGGCCATACTCGTCGAGGGCTTCGTCTACGGTATCCTGGCCCTGGGCATATTCATCTCCTTCAGGATTCTGGACTTTCCCGACCTGACCGCCGAGGGCTCGTTCCCGCTGGGAGCGGCCACGGCGGCCGCGCTGATCGCCGCCGGAGCCAGCCCGCTGGTCGCGATGCTGGGCGGCTTCGTTGCGGGAGGACTGGCCGGAGCGGCGACCGGCGGCATCTATGCCGCGCTCAAGGTGCCGTCGCTGCTGGCCGGCATCGTCGTGATGACCGGCATGTGGTCGGTCAACCTGCGCGTGATGGGCGGCAAGGCAAACATGCCGCTGATAGCCAGGAATCCGGTGATGGACGCCGCCTACGGAGTCCTGCCCGCCGCCGGCGAGTGGTCTGCCGCGCTGTTCTTTGGCATCGTGGCGGCGGCCGTCATCGGCGGCCTGGCACTCTTCTTCTCCACCGAGGCGGGTATTGCGATGGGCGCGCTTGGGGACAACGAGGCGGTCGTGGTGGCATCTGGTACCAACCCCCGGTCGCTGCGGACGGCCGGAGTAGCCCTGTCGGGAGCGCTCTGCGGGCTGTCGGGGGGACTGGCCGCATCGTATCAGGGTTTTGCCGATGTCAACTTCGGCTCCGGCGTCGTGGCGGCGGGACTCGCCAGCGTTATGGTCGGCGAATTCCTGTTCCGCAGCAACCGCATCGGCATCCAGCTGATACGCGTAGTCATCGGATCGATTGGCTTCAGGACCATCATGTTCCTCGGCCGCCGCTATGGCTATGTCATTGGCATGGGACCCAACGATCTGCGGATGGTGACCGCGCTGCTGGTCGTCGGAGCGGTGGCGGCCGGCCGACTCAGGACCACGGGCTCCGCCAGGCGCGGACTCGCTGCCGCGATACACGCCTCGGTCCGGCGCGGAGGCGGACGATGATCGACATAGAGCACCTGACCGTCATCTTCAATTCCGGCACCCCCGATGAACGCTCGGCCATCTCCAACCTGTCGCTTTCCGTACCCAAGGGACAGTGGATATCGATGATAGGCTCCAACGGCGCGGGCAAGACGACACTGCTCAACGCGATAGCCGGGACCGTACCCGTTGCGACCGGCAGCATCATCCTTGATGGCAGGGATTGCTCGCACGACCCCGAGTATCACCGCGCCAGAACGGTCGGCCGCGTCAGGCAGGACCCGACCGCCGGCACCGCGCCGGAGATGACCGTGCTGGACAACCTGGCGCTTGCCAGCCGCAAGGGGCCCCGCCGCCTGCTGCCGGCCAAACCGGCTTCACTCAGGCGCCTCCTCGCCGAGCGCCTGGCTGAGCTGGGCATGGGTCTCGAAGACCGTACCGACGAGAATGTGTCGCGCCTTTCCGGCGGACAGCGCCAGGCGCTCGCCCTGCTGATGGCCGCGATGACCAGGCCCGCCGTACTGCTGCTGGACGAGCACACGGCGGCCCTCGATCCGCGCAATGCCGACATCGTGATGGAGCTGACGAGGCGCTTCATCAGGGAATTCGGGCTGACCGCCCTGATGGTCACCCACGACATGCGCCGCGCGCTGGCCGATGGCGACCGCCTGATCATGATGCACGACGGCGGCATCGTCGCCGACCTCTCCGGGGAGCAGAAATCGGCATCGAGCGTGTCAGCGCTCGTCGGACTCTTCCGGGAGGTGCGCGGCGAGGAATATGCCGAAGACCGTGATCTGCTGAACTAGGCGGGCTTGACGTGCGAATGGGCTGAACTAGACTTATGGTCTGGTTCGAAATGGTTCAGGAGGGATAGTGGCATGAAGTCCATTCAGGCGAAGATCGTCCTTCTGGCTGCCGCCGCCGCGCTGATCGTGGCCATGACGCTCTCCGGCGTGTTCATCATGATCCTCAGGACATCGATCAACGACCAGGTTGCCGCGCTCGAGGCTACGCTGCACGAGGATTATGACCATCTGATCAAGAACGAGGTCGAGACCGCGGTCTCCATGCTGGAGCGCCTTGCCAGGCTCAGGGATTCCGGCGCGCTTCCCAGGAAGGAGGCGCTCGACCTGGCCAGGAGCCTGCTCAGGGACCTGCGCTACAATGGTGACAATTACTTCTGGGCGGACACGCCCAGGGGCGACAACATGGTCCTGCTCGGCGGAGCATCCGAAGGTACGAACCGGCTTGCGCTGAAGGACGTCAACGGCCTTGAGCTCGTCAAGGCCATTATCGAAAAAGCGATGGCTGGCGGTGGCTATACCGACTACTGGTTCCCGCGGGCCGGTCAGACAGAGGCGTTGCCCAAGCGGGGCTACAGCATGTATTCGCCAGGCTTCGATTGGGTCGTCGGCACCGGCAATTATGTCGATGACATCGACACGTTGGTGGCCCAGAAGCGGACCGCCGCCGCTGCAACGCTCCGGCGGGCGTTGCTGATGATTGCCGTCATCGCCTCCATCCTTTCCATCGCGATGGTCGTCGTCGCCGTCATCATGGGCCGGCGCATATCGAGGCCACTCGTCTATGCCGCCTCAAAAGTCAGGGAGCTCGCGTCCGGACACCTGGATGACGACTTCAATGGCCACATGGCCTCGAGCCGTGATGAAGCCGGCGTGCTGGTCTCGTCGCTGGCGGCTACCGTGGCCAAACTCAGGGATGTGATCGAGAGCGTCCAGGGCGCGAGCGGCATCATACTGTCCGGTTCGTCCGAGCTGTCCGAAGCCTCGAAGCAGATGGCGACCGGGATATCGGGCATCGCCGACTCCAGCCAGCAGCTGTCACAGGGCGCCACCGAGCAGGCCGCCAGCGCCGAGGAGGTCTCGGCCAGTGTGGAGGAGATGAGCGCCAACATCAAGATGAATGCGGACAACTCGTTCCAGACCGAGAAGATCTCGGCCAAGGCCGCGAACGACGCCAAGGAAGGCCTGGCTGCCGTCCGCGGGACGGTCGTTGCGATGCGCCAGATTGCCGAGAAGATTGCGATCATCGAGGAGATAGCCCGCTCGACGAACATGCTGTCACTGAACGCGAGCATCGAGGCTGCACGGGCCGGCGAACACGGCAAGGGCTTCGCGGTGGTCGCCAGCGAGGTGGGCAAGCTGGCGGAGCGCAGCAAGATTGCGGCGGGCGAGATATCGGCGCTTTCAAAGCAAAGCGTCGATGTGGCCGAGAAGGCCGGGGCGATGCTGCAGAACATGGTGCCGGACATCCAGAAGACGGCCGACCTCGTTCAGGAGATAAGCGTCTCCAGCCGCGAACAGGACACCGGCGCTCAGCAGATCAACAAGGCGATAGCGCAGCTGGACACCGTGATACAGCAGAACGCGTCGATATCGGAGGAATTCAGCGCGACGAGCGAGGAGATAGCCGGGCAGGCAGCTATGGTCGCGGACACATCGGCCCGCCTCGCCGGGCAGGCAGGGCAACTGCAGGAATTGATGTCATTCTTCAAGCTCGCAGTGACCGAACCGGATGGCGACGCGTTGCCCATGGTCTTGCCCCGCACATGATAGACCATTCTCATTGCATACCGGATTCATAAGCAATACACTCTGAATAGGAGGCATCATATGAAGATTGGCCTGCGTCTGGCATTGGGATTCGTCGCCGTTGTGATTCTGCTCTTAGCCATCACGTTCTTCAGCATCGTGCTTCTGGGTTCAACGACAAGGAACCTGACAACGGTTGTCCAGACGATCCTGCCGGCCATGGATTTCCTGGAACAGGCAGACCGCGACTACTATCAGCTGATCGAGGCCGAGCGCACACAGTTGCTGATTGGTCCGGCCGGAGCACTGAACAAGACATGGCATGACGTATGGCAGGAGAATCTCGGACAGGCGGAAAAGCGCATGGCGGGATATGCCGCGCTCGCGACCACTGCCGACGAGAAGCGCCTGTATGATGAATACCTGGCTGCCAGACAAACATGGCTCGATATGGCCACGCGTGTGATGGACGGAGCCGCCGACAGGAACCCGGCAACCGCAGCGAGCGCGAGAGCCCTCGCACTCGGCCCCGCGGGCCAGGCCTTTGATGCGATGCGCGAGAAGATCAACCAGCTGGAAGAGCTGGTGATGAACAACGCCGCGACGCTCAGAACTACTACGGAGAAGTTCACGGCACTGGCCACGATCAGCCTGATCGTGCTCGCGGGTCTGGCCATAGCGTTGACCGTCGTGGTGTCGATTCTGCTGACCAAGGGGATAACGCGGCCCTTGCGCGAGTGCGTCGATATTTCGAACGCCCTCGCTCGAGGTGATACCACCATAACAATTGCGGATCGATGGACCCGCTCGCGAGACGAATCGGGTGACCTGGCGCGGGCCATGTCGGTGACGGTCGCGAATCTGGCCCGGGTGATGAGGGACGTACAGGAGACCAGCGTGCTCGTGCTCGATGGTGCCAACGAGCTGTCATCGGCGGCCCAGCAGATGGCGACCGGCATATCGGGCATAGCGGCCTCCAGCCAGCAGCTGTCACAGGGCGCCACCGAGCAGGCCGCCAGCGCCGAGGAGGTCTCGGCCAGTGTGGAGGAGATGAGCGCCAACATCAGGCAGAATGCCGACAACTCGTTCCAGACCGAGAAGATCTCGGCCAAGGCCGCGAACGACGCCA
>MTLC01001122.1_pt2 | contig 54652 bp, 54 predicted proteins | sample 1982451 | NCBI WGS metagenome assembly MTLC01 (sample SAMN05710165, study PRJNA340218) | biofilm metagenome | isolation source: sample SPH anode biofilm adapted to +100 mV | place: USA | collected 2012-02-03 | reverse complement strand
TGCTATTCATCATCTTTTTACGGTCTGCTCGTCTCTTGATAGCCTTGTGATTGGGGAGACTCAAATTGCAGGACAGCTAAAAGATGCTTTTAAATATGCGTTTGAAAACAACTATTGTGGTCAAAAGCTAGGTCGTGCGATGCACCATGCGTTTCGTTGTGCGGCAGAAGTGCGCAGTCGTACGGACATTTCTAAAAGCCCTGTTTCGGTCTCCAGTGTCGCGGTGAATAAAGCCAAAGATTTATTGGGTAACTTAGGTGGTTTAACAGCTTTGGTTGTTGGAGCAGGGGAGATGAGTCAATTGGCGGCTAAGCATCTAATATCCAGTGGTGTGAATATTATTATCATCAACCGAAACCTTGAACGTGCCCAAGAACTTGCCGCTGAATTAGGCGAGCTTGCAACGGTTGCGCCTTATTCAAAACTCACAGAATTTATCAATCGTTATCGCCTTGTTTTTTCCGCAACAGGAGCTCCACACAGCGTCATTACCGATGATATGGTAGAAGAGCGAGAATTTTCACGCTATTGGTTCGACATTGCCGTACCTCGCGATATAGATGTGCAAGAACATAAAGACTTACAGGTCTATGCCGTGGATGATCTTGAAGAGATTGTCAATCGCAATATGTCGCTTCGAGAAGAACAAGCCAAGATTGCGTATAGTATTGTAGGACGCTCTACAATGGACTTTTTTAAATGGCTTCAAAGCATGTGCGTGGACCCAATTATCAAAGAGATTCGCGATAATGCAAAAGAGTGTTCACTGCAAGAACTCGAAAAAGCAATTAAAAAAGGGTATATTCCTGAAGAGTTGCAAGACCAAGTAGCGAAAGTCATGCACCATGCCTTTAACTCGTTTTTACATTCTGCGACTAAAAACTTAAAAGAAGTGGCCGAAAAACCAGAAGCCGATACGATTGTACAAGCGGTGCAATACATTTTTAATATCAATGAAGATCAAACAAAACGAATGAATCTATATAAATGTGAATACCAAATGGGGGGAATGAAATAATGAAGTTTTCAAAACTGTATGCACCAACAACAAAGGACGCGCCAAAAGATGCAACGCTTCCGAGTCATCAATATTTGGTGCGTGGCGGTTTTATCTCTCAAGTAGGAAGTGGACTGTATAACTTTTTGCCGATGGGAAAAATCGTTTTTGATAAAATCAAAAATGTCGTCAAAGAAGAGATGGATGAAACGGGTGCGCAAGAGATACAAATGGATGTGGTCACACCTGCGGAGCTTTGGAAACAAAGTGGTCGTTATGATGTCTTTGGCAAAGAGTTATGTCGCTTTAAAGATCGAAAAGAAAATGAGTTTGTTTTAGGACCCACCCACGAAGAGGTCGTTGTGGATATCGTTCGAAATCGTATCAACAGTTATAAACAATTACCATTACATTTGTACCAAATTACCACGAAATTTCGTGATGAAGCACGTCCTCGTTTTGGACTTCTTAGGGGTCGCGAATTTACGATGAAAGATGGGTACAGCTTTCATGAAGACGAAGCGTGCATGAAAAAAGAGTTTGAGGTCATGGAGAAAACCTACACCAAAATCTTTACACGCTTAGGACTTGATTTTAGAGCCGTAGAAGCGGATAGTGGCGCGATTGGTGGTAGTGGCAGTAAAGAGTTTATGGTGCTCGCACAAAACGGTGAAGATGATATCGTTGTGTGTCAGAAATGTGCATATGCTGCCAATATTGAAGCGGCAAAACGTGCGCCTAAAACGACGTTAAACGAAGCTCCCGAAGCCAACCTCTCCAAATTTAAAACACCTGATATGAAAACGATTGAAGATGTCTGTAATTTCTTCAAAGTCGATCCTTTCTATAGCATTAAAGCCGTGGTAAAAAAAGCCGTTTATGTGGATAAAGAAGAGGTTGTTGTTTTCTTTGTCAGAGGCAATGATGAGCTTCAAGAAACAAAAGCCCAAAATGCGTGTGGCGCACTTGACCTTGTGGATGCAAGCCTTGAAGAAGTCGAACGTGCAGGGCTTAAAGCAGGTTTTATAGGGCCTATTGGATTAGAATGTGTAAAATTTTACATAGATTTTGAGCTCAAAGAAGCGAAAAATATTATCTGTGGCGCTAATGAAGTGGATTATCATATGGTTGGCGTTTCCATGTTTAATTTCAAAGAAGAACGTTATGCTGATTTAGCCGCGGTTAAAGCGGGAGATACATGTAAATGCTGTGATGGAGAACTAGGCGTTACCAAAGGCATCGAAGTAGGGCACATTTTTCAACTTGGACAAAAATATGCCAAAGCGATGGGTGCGACTTTCTTGGATAAAAACGGCAAAGCACAACCGTTTTATATGGGATGTTATGGCATTGGTGTGAGTCGATTGGTTGCGGTGATGATTGAAGCGAGCCATGATGATAAAGGATGTATTTGGAATAAACAAACCGCTCCTTATCTTTTAGACATCATTGTCTCCAATGTCAAAGATGAAGCACAAAACAGTTACGCAGAAGAAATTTACGCTGCCTTAAAAGCGGAGCGTTTCAGTGTTCTGCTCGATGATAGAAATGAGCGTTTCGGTTTTAAAATGAAAGATTATGAACTCATCGGCCTTCCATACGCATTGATTGTTGGAAAAGAGCTTGAAGAGGGATTTGTTGAGATTGTTGAACGTAAAACGTTGGAAAAAACAGTTGTTAAAAAAGAGGATGCTTTGGTAGCATTGAAGGAACGACTCGCGTGAAATATTTTTTAATCTATCTCTTTTTAGAGGTTTTTGTAACGGTCAATATAGCTTCGTCTATTGGTGCCGTTGCGACATTTCTTGAGCTGGTTATTTCGGCTTTGGTGGGGCTGATTCTTCTCGCCAATATGCGTGTAACACTCATGCAAAATCTCAATGCTCTCATGCAAGGAGAGATTAGCATTGAATCATTTCAACGTTTAAATTTATGGGCAATTGTAGGGGCTATTTTATTTATCTTGCCTGGTTTTTTGGGTGATATAGTAGGTCTCCTTTTGCAATTTAGTTCTATTGTTACTCTGTTTGCTTCAAAATTTTTACATGTAAAAGAGGAAAACCCTCCGCATCATTACACACAAGGAAGAGAAGATGAGATCATTGATGTTGAAGTTCTTGACGACGAGCATCATCGTATTAAGTAGTGTTTCGCTTTGGGCGAGTGGTAACGACGATAATTACGACCCTAAAGTTGTCAAATTTTTACAACAAGCCATAGCTCCTAATGAAAATTATATGTTCGATAAAGTGGTTATTATCAAAAAAGAAGCGCTAAAAGATATTGCTGGTTGGATGGTTTATTTTGTGCGCATTGATTTGAAATTAACCAAACAACAAGGGAAAACGATTTCTGTCAATGATATGATTTTTACCAATGGCACACTCATGAGCAAAGATTTTGCTGATTTAAATAATGGTCGAAGTATTAAAGGGCGTTTTTCACTGGATATGGACCCAAAAGCCTACAATAAAGAACATCTCTTAGCCGGCAATTTTGATGCGCCACATAAAATTGTTGTGTTTAGTGACCCCTTATGCCCCTTTTGTATGGATTTTGTGCCTGAAGTCTTAGCGGATGTTACAAAGAACCCTGAGACATTTGCTCTGTTTTATTACCATTTTCCACTCAACATTCATCCTGCATCGCCCACATTGGTAAAAGCAATGCTTTTAGCAGAAGAGAAGGGTGATAAAGAGATTACTCAAAAGGTTTATAAAGCTTATTTGGATATCGAAGAAAAAGATGAACAAAAAATCTTAGATATTTTCAATAAGACATTTGGAAAAAACTTTACGCTTAGTGAAATCAATCAAGAAGCAATTTTAAAACGTGTCGTTGAAGATGAAACCCTTGCCAATGCATTAATGGTGAATGGCACACCGACCATCTATTTTGATGGTAAAAAAGATGAAACAAAGCATCAGTATCGAAAATTTTTGAAAGAGTCTAAATGAAAAAATTAATCATCGCTACGCGTGGTAGTAAACTCGCTCTCTGGCAATCAGAACATGTTAAAGCAGCGCTTGAAAAAGCCCACCCCGGCCTAGAAGTTGAACTTTCTGTCATGATGACCAAAGGTGATAAAATCTTGGATACGCCTTTAGCAAAAATCGGCGGCAAAGGGCTTTTTACGAAAGAGCTTGAAGAAGCAATGCTCAGAGGTGAAGCGCATATCGCGGTGCATAGCCTAAAAGATGTGCCTATGGAATTTCCTGAAGGTTTAAAACTCGGTGTCATTACGAAACGTGAAGACGTACGCGATGCAATGTTGTCTGAAAAATACAGCTCTTTAGAGGAACTTCCAAAAGGTGCTGTGGTTGGAACAACGAGTTTAAGACGCAGAATGCAACTTTTAAAAATGCGACCTGATTTTGTTATCAAAAACCTTCGTGGCAATGTTAATACACGTATTCGTAAACTAAAAGAGGGCGAATTTGATGCTATCATCTTGGCGAGTGCGGGAATTAATCGTCTAGGCCTTGCCAGTGAAGTGAAATTTTTTACACCTATCTCTAAAACGCTCATGATTCCAGCGTCCGGTCAAGCGGCTCTTGGAATTGAAATTGTCTGTGATGCTGAAGTTGAGCGCTTGGTTTCTGTCTTGAATGATGAAAATGCGATTATCGAAACACGCGTAGAACGTGATTTTGTGACAATCCTTGAAGGTGGTTGTCAAGTGCCGATTGGTGTGAATGCAGAAATCGAAGGTGACTCTTTACATGTAAAAGCCATTCTTGGTCTTCCTGATGGTTCAGAGATGATTTGTGAGAGTTTAAGTGCCTCTAAAAATGATTTTGCGACACTGGGTAAGGCTATGGCTCAAAATGTGATTGACAAAGGCGCTAAAGCGCTTTTAGAGCGTGCAGAAGCAATTGCTCTGAATGAGATTTTATAAAACTAAAAAGGTACGCCATTGCAACGAATTATCGATCTTTTAAAACAGCACAATCTTCTTCGCGTCATTGATGACGCTTTAGATATTGACCTTGAAATCCCTCATTTAGCCTATATTGAAGTTAAAAAAGAGGATTCTAAAGCGTTATTGTTTACCAATCCCGTGAGTAAAAGACTCGATAAAAAATTTGATATGCCAGTGCTGATGAATGTTTTTGGCTCTGCAAAAGCAACCGAACTGATTTTTGGTAAAAATCCTGATGATGTCGCCAAAAGTATTGAAGCGCTAATGCATATGAAACCACCCACTTCGTTTATGGACAAGTTAGGCATGCTAGGAACGCTGTTTAATCTTAAAAATGCACTTCCGAAACGTCTGAAAAGTAAAGGTGTTTGCCAAAGCAAAGTTTTCACTGAGCCTAATTTATACGATTTTCCTATTTTGACAACATGGCCTCAGGATGGTGGCCCTTTCATCACTATGGGACAAGTGTATACACAAAGTTTAGACGGCACGAAGCAAAATTTAGGCATGTACCGTTTACAAGTGTACGATAAAACACGCCTTGGTATGCACTGGCAAATTCATAAAGACAGCGCGCATTTCTTCCATGAGTACAAAAAAGCGGGTCAAAAAATGCCTGTGAGCATTGGCATTGGCGGTGACCCTTTATATATTTGGTGTGGACAAGCTCCTATGCCGATTGGTATGTTTGAATTATTGCTTTATGGTTTCATTAAAGATGAAAATGCACGATTGGTCAAATCTCTTACCAATCCGATTTATGTACCAGAAGATGTGGATATTGTCATTGAGGGTTGGGTTGATCCAACACAGATGGAAATTGAAGGACCTTTCGGCGACCATACCGGCTACTACACCCTAAAAGAGCCGTATCCTGTTATGGACGTAACGTGCATTACCTCAAAAGAGAAGCCTGTCTATCAAGCGACGGTTGTGGGTAAACCACCCCTTGAAGATAAATACATGGGCTGGGCGACAGAACGTATCTTCTTGCCACTTCTTAAAACAACAGCACCTGATTTGATTGATTATAACATGCCTGAAAATGGTGTTTTTCATAACCTAATTTTGGCAAAAATGAATGTACTCTATCCTGGACACGCAAAGCAGTTTATGCATGCCTTTTGGGGTGTAGGGCAGATGAGTTTTGTCAAACATGCCATTTTTGTCGATGAAAACGCACCAGAGCTTGGAAATTACGACAAAATAAGTGATTATATTTTAGATAGAATCAGCGCTAAACGCCTTCTTATCAGTGAGGGTGTGTGCGATGCACTAGATCATGCATCACCCAATGCACTGTTTGGTGGTAAATTAGGTGTTGATTGCACAGGTGACATCATAGATACACCAGCAAAAACACTTCTTGCAGATAGGGAACTTTTTTTGAAGGTCACAACCATTATTCCTGAAGTAAAAGCGCTCAAACAGTATAAAACTGAGACAAAAACGCCGATTACGATTATTGCGTTAGAGAAGAAGAGGGCAGGCAAAGAGGTTTATGAAGCGCTAAAACCTTTACGTGAATATATGAAACTGATAATTCTCGTGGATCAAGAGGGCAATGACGTTGATAATGCCTATATGCTTGTTTGGCGTGTTGTCAATAATATTGATGCTTTACGCGATATTTTTCTTGAAGAAGAATTTATTGGAATTGACGCAACCACAAAAACGGCTCTTGATGGTTATAGTAGAGAATGGCCAGGCGATACCAACTGTGACCAAGCAACGATTAAAAGCCTGATAGAACGTGGTTTGGTTGAAAATAACCCGTCTTTTTTAAAGCATTTTCATATTTAAAATAATTTAATGTATATCATCTTTTTATTTAAAAAAGAGATGATATACATATGTAAAACCTAAAGCTTATTTATACCTGATGTATTGAAATATTTCTAAAAATGCACTAAAATAATGTATTTCGACTAAGGAAAAAGCCATGCAAACGTCTTATAAGCCTTTAGTAGAGCGTTTTTCAATCCCTCGACCTACTTTAATCGAGTGGCAAAAAAGGGCAAAAGAAAAAGAGAATTGGCGTGTCAAACACTTAGCCTATCTTCGGATGCAACTGCTTGTAGAAAAAGAGACATGCGAAGAGATTAAAAAGCATGCCCCTTGTTCTGAAGACCTTTTTTTATTTAGTATCTATCTTTTTTTCCACAATATTGACCATTATATTTCCAAAGATGCTTTGATGCAAGGTTTTCGTGAATTTGCTTTACATGTAAAAAGCGGTGTTGAGTATCAGCATGAGTTCGCTGGGCGTATTTGGTCCCTTCGAATGGGAGAAGAATCGAGTAAAAAGATGGTGAATTATTACCGCTTATTTGATATGCTCAAACATTTTACTGCTGCGCAATATGCTCTTTTATTTAGCATGGTATTGGAATTTGTTGAGACAACAAAAAATAAATACAAAATTGAAACCACTGTATTTCTTGAAGGCAAGACTTGGCAAGAATTATACACATACGATAAAGCATTTTCACTCAAAGTGATTGAAGCTTTTTTTCACCATAAAGGCATTTTATAGAGATGGCATCGATTGATATGGATTTTTTTCAGTTATTGGGTTTTGCAGGGATGCTCTGTATCGTCTTAGCCTATTTTTTATTGCAAATTGGCAGATACAATGTTCATTCATTACAGTATCAGTTACTCAATCTTATGGGTGCAATAGCGCTGATTGCTTCACTTTTAGTCCATTTTAATTTAGGTTCTTTTCTTATTGAGGTATTTTGGATTATTATTACCCTTTATGGAATTGTTAAAAATATTCGAAATAAGATCGTAAAGCATAAAAAATAGGTTTAATACATATTATTTTATGTATTAAACTATGTAAAGTATACATATATTGATTAAAATTAAAGAAAGTTGTTTTAAATAATAAAAATTATCAATTACTATTTATTAGTATTTAAGTTTACTTGTTCTAAAATTTCATCATAAATTTTAAAGGAGTTAAGATGAGACAGTATGAGACATACAAGTGTAGTAAATGTGGTAATGAAGTAGAAGTTCAAAATGTAGGTGGTGGAAAGCTTACATGTTGTGGTCAAGAAATGGCATGTATCACCAGTGATTTGACAGCCGTCAATTTGATGAAAGCATTTGCAGGTGAATCTCAAGCACGTAATAAATATGACCTTTTTGCTGATATCGCTCAAGAAGAGGGCTGGCATGCCGTTGCACGTCACTTTAGAGAAGCCGCAGAAAATGAAAAATGGCATGCAAGAGCTGAATTTAAAGCGTATCATAAACTTGTTGATGGTGCAGAGACCGATATAACACTTAAAAATCTTGATTCAGCAATGGCAGGTGAGCATTATGAACACACAACTATGTATCCAGATTTTGCAAAAATAGCAGAAGAAGAGGGACACAAAGAATTAGCACGTCTTTTTAATGCTATCGGTAAAGTAGAAGTCGAACATGAGCGTGAATACAAAGCATTGCAAGATGCGATGAAAGAAGATGGTTTCTTTAGCGATGAAGAAGAAGAAATTTGGGTTTGTGAAGTCTGTGGACATATTCATAGAGGCAAAAAACCACCAAAAGCATGTCCACTCTGTAAAGTCGGACAAGAGTACTTTAAACGCCAAGATTTAGGAATCTAAATCAATTTTAGCTAGAAGTGATACTCTTTCAAGAGCGCTTCTAGCTAATGCTTCCCTATCAAAAACTCACTATACAACAAATTCTCACAATCTATTACTCACTAAGGTATAATTCAACACGATAATTTATCAGACATCTTCATGTAAGAAGGAAATAGGTCATGAACTATAAAATTTTAGGCAATACAGGCGTATTGGTATCGGAATTATGCTTAGGCACGATGACTTTTGGCAGTGAAGCCGATGAACTTGAATCAACACGCATGTTTACTAAAAGTAGGGATGCTGGTATCAACTTCTTTGATTGTTCCAACAATTATAGCGATGGCAGAGCTGAGCTTATTTTAGGCAAGCTCATTCATGATTGTCGAAACGATGTTATCATCACATCCAAAGTTTCTCAGCGTGTAGGGACAGATGTCAATGCACTTGGTTCATCCAGAAGGCACATTATGCTCTCTATTGAGCAAAGCCTCACTCGCTTAAAAACAGATAGAATTGATTTTTATTTTATTCACCACTTTGACCCACTTACACCTATGGAAGAGACGCTACGAGCACTTGATGACCTTGTTCGCCAAGGAAAAGTACTCTACCTTGGTGTCAGCAATTGGGCGGCTTGGCAAATAGCTAAAGCACTAGGTATTTCAGCAAAAAATGTTTGGGCGCGCTTTGAATGCATTGAACCGATGTACAATTTACTCAAAAGACAAGCAGAAGTAGAGATTTTACCTTTAGCGCAGTCCGAAAAATTGGGTGTCATTCCCTATAGTCCCTTAGCGGCAGGATTACTCAGTGGAAAATACTCTTCTAATAGCACAAAACCAACAGTAGGGCGCATTGTTGAAAAACAACAGTACGCTAAACGTTACAGTCATCCACGATATTATGAAATTGCAGAGCAATTTGTTCACTACGCGCAAACCTTGGGTGTTAAACCAGGAACGCTCGCTATTGCTTGGACGATGGCAAATCCAACCATAACAGCACCGATTATTGGCGCTAGAAATCTAGCTCAATTAGAAGATTCACTTGCCGCAGTTAATTATAAGCTTGACTCTGAAATATACGATGCTATGACAAAACTTTCTGATACACCTAGTAATGCAACAGACCGTTTGGAAGAAGACTTGGATGCTTCCTTTAAACTGAGAAATCGGTAATAATTGAGAGTGTGTAGATGAGATAGATGTATTTTAGAGTGAAACTGTCTTTGTATTATCTATTAAATTAACTTTGAAAATTAAAGTTTTCAATAATTAGTGAAATGTGTTACCAAGTTTTCCACTGTACCTATAAAATGTGATAAATATCATGTTACCTTCTTATAGCTTTTGTTGAAATGCGATGTTGCTTAAATATGGGTTTAAGTTCGTCTTTATGGTGTGTGCGTTAGCATGAAATGAAGTGAGTCAATGAATTTTTAAGCTATTTTCATGCTATAAACTTAATATAAAATTGACTCAATAGCGCAATAAGAGTTTTAGTTGATTATTTATATTATTTCTTAAAGGAAGAATCGATGCTAAGTTTTTTTCGCTCTTCAAAACACCACAATGAATCTCCCGGTTTTAATGGCTCTTTCAATGCAGATGAAAATTCAGCTATTATGACATTAACATTGCAAGAAAACACGATTGCAACCTCCTGTACCAATTTATCTTTTAAACCCAAAGTCATTTTTGGCTTTATTTCTCCAGCACTCGATTTTAACGCGGTTTCATCAAAGCTCAAACAAGCGCTTCCTTCAGATACAACCCTTATTCTTTCAACAACAGCAGGGGAATTGTGTAGTTTAGATGGAAAAAGCCCTCTTCCTTCTTTGTATTCTGCTGCCAATGCGGGTGAAGGTGACAATATTGTTCTGATTCTTTTTTCGCATGAAATCATTAGTGATGTTTATGTAGCGTCCATTCCTCTTAAAAGCGAAGATATGGCGACGAGTGCAAAGACAGCGCCACAGCGTATTGCCGCTATTGCTGAAGAGATTAAGAAAATACATGTCCCTTTTAAAGTGGAGTATCAAAATACGTTTGGTTATACGCTGATTGATGGACTAAGTGCTAGCGAGAGCTTTTTTATGGAAGCGGTCTATCAAGTAGGCAATATTCCCTGTCTTTTAGTCGGCGGTAGCGCAGGTGGCAAGCTTGATTTTAAAAACACCTATATTTTCAATGGTTCGCAGACGTTGCGCCATCATGCTGTCATTACGTTTTTAAAGTTTGCACCGCATTATCGCTTTAGTATTTTCAAAAGCCAAAATTTCAAAAAAACGACGACATCGTTTACGGTTTTAGCCGCAAATCCTATCGCTCGTACAATCAGTGCTTTTTTAGACCGTAAAACCAATATGAGTTTAAATGTCATCGACGCACTGACAAGCCATTTTGGATGTGCTGCTAATGAACTTGATGCTAAGCTTGCTCGTTATACCTTTGGTATCGAAATTGATGGTGAAATTTATATTCGCTCCATCGCTTCGGTTGATATAGCGAATAACATGCTGCATTTTTATTGTGACTTAGAAGCGGGTGAAGAGCTTGTTTTACTTGAGAAAACAGATTTTGTTCAAACGACCAGTCAAGATTTTGAAGTATTTAAAAAAAATAAACCGAGAAAGGCTTTGGGTGCTATCTTTAATGATTGTATCTTGAGGCGATTGTGTAACGCCAATGAAATTAATCATCTGAAATCTTTTGAAGGCATTCCTGTGGTTGGTTTTTCAACATTTGGCGAGCTTTTGGGTGTGAATATTAACCAAACATTGACAGCGATTTTCTTTTTCCGTGTCGAAGAAAACGATGTTTTTGAAGGCGATTATATAGACCATTTTGTACAAAAATATGCGGGATTTAAAAGCTATTTTCTCTCTCGAAAAATCAATCGACAAACCATGATTAACAATATCAATAAAGCAATGCTTGAGCAAATGAAACAAAGCATGCCGGTACTTCAAACGATAGGGGGAACGCTTCAGCATGCCGTGAGCGCGATTGATGCGATTGAAACACATCTGAGTCATGTGGAAGATGAATTTACCCTCTTCTCATCGAGTATGGAAAAAGGCAGCGCCGATAATTCCAATCTTTCCATTGAAGTAGAAAACCTCACTACCAATGTACGCGATATTCGTATGGTTTTGAGTGTTATCTCTGATATTGCAGAGCAAACAAATCTTTTAGCGCTTAATGCGGCTATCGAAGCGGCACGTGCGGGCGAACATGGGCGAGGATTTGCCGTGGTTGCCGATGAAGTACGAAAACTTGCTGAACGTACCCAAAAAAGCCTTTCTGAAACAAACGTTTCTGTCAGTACTATTATTCAAGCGGTTGAGAGCATTAGCAAGACCATGGGCGGCGTGAGTAGTGGACTCTTAGAGGTATCGTCCAAAAGCAATGCCCTCTCTTCCGATATGGCAAACTTAGCGGAAAAAAGCCATGTGATTTCAAGCGAGCTTCGTTCACAATCACGTTTAACCGATGATCTTAACGTTGAGCTTGGAAAACTAAGCGTTTATGAAAAAACACTGCACATCCTCAATCATTAACACTCTTGGGTATTTCTAAATGGAATGCCCTCTTCTTCTTTTACATGTAAAACGTTGCGTGTACCTTTAATGATGGTACTTTTAGATTGTTTTATTGCATTATTATCCAATAAACTTAAAAAGCATTGACATTGTTACTCATTCGTATTACGATGTTTGTTAGATTTTTTGATAAATACAATTTAATCATAAAGGATATACTATGTCAGGATTTACACCCAAAGCCGTTGTATTAGAAGAAGGGAAAGAGTATTATTTTTGTAATTGCGGAAAAGGTCAAGATGGCGTTTTTTGTAATGGAGCACACAAAGGAACAGGCAAGATTCCTCGTAAATTTAGTGTGAATGCCACGAAGGAATACCATTTGTGTACCTGTAAACAGTCTGCTAATTTGCCTTTTTGCGATGGTTCGCACGCTAAATAAGGTATAAAAGGAGTACGACTGAGTACTCCTTAATATTCATTTCCTTCGATTTTAAAAACGCGCACTTGTGCATATTCGTCGTCTATTTTAACAACAACAATTTCAATAGGACGGCAACAGACGTAGCAATCTTCAATATAGCTCTCCCCTGCTTCCATACTCGGGTCAATTTGAATGCTAAATGCTTCCCAACAATACGGACATGAAATTTTTGTTGTGATGACATCATGCATGCATAAAGCCTAACGGTAGAGCGTTATTTTGTAGCATGGTATTTTTCTTCAATTAATTGGGTATATTTTTCTTGCAGTTCAATGTATTTGACTAAAAGTTTATGAAATTCTGCTTCGTAGTTCACTGAGCGTGGTTGCTCAGATGTGGGAGTTTGTGGTTGAGATATGTGCTCAATAGGCGCACTTTCATCTATAATAAATTCTTGTTCACTCCCATCGACCTCTTTTTTAACCGTTTTGAGTTTGCCTGAATTGACCAGTTTGATGACAGCAAAAGTACTGAGTTTATTTTTAACCGCATATTGTTGGATGGAAAGAAGATTTTCGGGCATCTTGTTCCTTTTACATGTAAAAATTTCTATTATTGTAATGAAAGATGCTTGAAATGAAGGTATTTTTTAACGGCTAACTTGACATGTGCGAACAAATAGTGTATCTTGCCGCAAATTTATCCTTTTGAGTAGCACATGAATCCCATTGAAATTCTCCTTTCACATCAAAAAGTTGGTGTAATTGACGGTGCTTTTGGCACAGAATTAGAACGCAAAGGGTATGACATCAACGATGCCTTATGGTCAGCTAAATTTTTGATGGAAAAACCTGAAGCGATTGCAGAGGTACATGAAGATTACCTCAAAGCGGGTGCTGATTTTATCACGACGGCGAGTTATCAAGCGACATTTGAAGGCTTTATGAAACGTGGTTTATCGGAAGTTGAAGCTAAAGCGCTCATTCAATCTGCCATTACCATTGCCCAAAAAACACGCGATACCTTTTGGGCAAATGAAGCAGTCCATCTGAAACGTTTAAAGCCATTGGTTGCAGCTTCCATTGGACCGTACGGTGCGTACTTGGCGGATGGTTCAGAATTTAGAGGCAATTATGGACTCAGTTTGGAAGCATTGATGCAGTTTCATCGCAAAAGGCTTTGTGTTTTGCTTGAAGCAAAACCAGATATACTCGCGTGCGAAACGATTCCATGTCTTATTGAAGCGCAAGCGATTGTAACACTGTTGGAGGCATTTCCAAATACATATGCATGGGTGAGTTTCAGTGCACGGGATGGAAAACACATCAACAGTGGCGAGCGCATTCAGACCTGTGCCAAATGGCTTGATGCGCATGAGCAAGTCGCCGCAATTGGCATCAACTGTACGGCACCACAGTATATAGAATCGCTCATTGAAGAGATACGAGCCGTGAGTAAAAAGCCAATTATTGTCTATCCTAATGGCGGAGCAACCTATAATGCGCTCAGTAAAACATGGGATGGTGTGTCAAAAAACGCAACCTATGGTAAAATGGCATACATGTGGTATCAAAAAGGGGCTAATTTAATTGGTGGGTGTTGTCAAACAACGCCAGAAGATATTGCACAAATTGCCCAATGGGCACGATAATCAATTATTTAAAGGAATACAAAACTTATGGGTGGATTACTCAACAACAGCGTTAAAATGGAAAATGGTTATAAATTAGCAGCACTTGCATCACAACAAAAATATATGCCAGCAACACCTTTGCATGAAAAACAGAGTAATGTGGGAGCTGTTAATTCAGATAAAGCAAAACTCAGTGATGCTCGAAAAGCTAAAGCGAAAGCCAAAGCAAAACAAGCTAAAAAAGATAGAAAGAGAAATAAATAACATCGTGAAGAGATAGTTTCGCTATCTCTTCATAAAGGCATATTAAAAAGCGTATTTGAGATTCAGTCCTAACGTTTTATAGTCATAATCTGGAATATTGCTTGCATTCATATTATAACTTTTGTACTCTAATGCCGCAGATATACTTCGTGTAATAGGATAATCAACACCCAATCCATACCCTAGCCCATAACCAGCATTGCCATCAACCGATTGTAATTTTGCACCTACAATACCATAAGCGTTCATTTTATCCCAGACGTTGTACCCTAATTTAAAATCAGTACCAGCACCATACATAGAACCATCTGATAGATTTGAATATTCACCATTAAACGCAACACCAAATAAAACTTTGTTATCCAGTGTTTTGGTAATGCCATAACCAATATCAAAAGCCGCTTTATGCTCTCCATCAATGGTTGCACGGGAGATGCTACCATGAACATCTTCAACATAATCTTTCGCGTAAGCATTCATTCCAAGCACAGCTGCTACAGAAACGAGACATACGATTTTTTTCATCACTTGTCCTTAAAAAACAACGTACATATCCACTATCGTGGAAATTTTGCGCGAAAATATTTGAAATCATTTTCACGTAGTCTAAGAGTCATACTCTTATTAGCTTTTTTCAAAGCACCTTTTGACCAAAATGTAAGAAATACAGCACACACAATTTGGGCTGAAAATCCAAACGATTCAAAAGCAAAAAGTATGCCGATATGTGAGAAAGTGAGTGAGAGAAATGAAAAGAGGCTAAAAAGTTAGATAGCCTCTTTTACATGTAAAGATTATTTAACGATGCCTTTTTCATACCATTTACGTAACCATGCATCAAGTGGATACATAAATTTATAAATAGCAGGTACAACAAGCAGTGTTAAAACGGTTGAACTAAGAAGTCCTCCGATAATGGCAAGGGCCATTGGAGAGTTCGCCTCATGCCCTGCTCCGTGTCCAAATGCCAATGGAACCATGGCGCCTATCATGGCAAATGTAGTCATCAAGATAGGACGAAGGCGTTTTTCTCCCGCTTCCAAAAGCGCATCATCAATATTTTTGCCTTCTTTAACGGCGCGGTTAGCAAAATCCACCACCAAAATGGCGTTTTTACCAACCATTCCTAAAAGCAAGATAATACCAATCATAACAAAGAGGCTAAAAGAGTTTCCACTTAAGTAAAGGGCTATCATAACACCCGTAAATGAAAGCGGCATTGAAATCATAATAATAAAAGGTTGAATCACCGATTCGTACAGTGCCGCTAAGATAAGATAAATCAAGATAACGGCAAGTAAGACAGCTGCGCCAAACGCTTTATTGGTGTCTTGCATATTTTCAACATCGCCTGTATAACGATAGTGATACCCTTTTGGCAATATATCATTGATTTTAGCATCAATAACAGCGATAATTTTATCCAATGACGTGTTAAACATATTGGCAGTGACAAGAACTTTTCGTTCTCTATCAAAACGGTTAATAGACGCTGTGCCTGTTCCTTCATCCATAGCGATAAGTCCTTCTAACGCTACAAAATCACCGCTACTGTTACGTACTTTTAGTTTTTTCAGGTCTTCAAGCGATTGCCTAAATTTATCGTTATAACGTACGGTAATGTCAAATTGTCTGCCGTTGTCTTCAAAGTAAGAAATAGCACTATCACTGGAATAGGCTGAACCTAAAACGGCAACAATGTCTTTAACACTCACCCCTACTCTTTGCGCGTTTTCGCGTAAAATAGAAATCTTAACTTCTGGCTTACCACTTTCATAATCGCGGTCTATATCAACGATACCTTGTGTTTGTTTAAGCATATCCATGAGCTTCATTGAAGCAGTGTCAAGATTTTCAAGTGTATCACCTGTAATGACAACCTGAACAGGAGCGGTTGTTCCACCCGTGTCGAAATCATCTACTTTTGCCACTGTAATGACCATATCCTTATACGTTTTAAAGGCATCACGATAGCGCTGAATGATGTGTTCTTGTGTCTCTTCACGCTCTTTGACAGGTTTTAATTTCGCATAGATTTTAGCTTTATGAATCTCTTGTGCCGAGTTATAACCGATAGAAACAATAGAATACTCAATGTTTTTGTCTTCTTTTAATTGTGCATCCATCGGTGCAACTTTTGCTTTCATACTCTCAAGGTTAATACCCACAGGCGCTTTAATCTCGATTTGAAATTCACTGTTATCTTGCATCGGTAAAAAGCTCATACCCACTTTGAGTGTAGCAGAAAAGATAAGAATGCCAACAGTGGCGATGATAGTGATGGTTTTAAAGCGTAATATCGGTTTTAAAATCGCAACATAGGTTTTATCGATAGCTTTTAAAATAGGCTCTGTTGCATAGTAAAACTTGCTTTCTTTGGCACTAAGAACACGTGCCCCAACACTAGGAATAAACATAACCGCGACAAGATAAGAGATGACAATACCCGCCGCGACTGTCATTGCAAACGAGTTAAAGAACATACCAACGATACCATCCATAAATGCAACGGGAATGAAAACGGCTAAAAGAACCGATGAAATCGCAAGAATGGAAAAGGCGACTTCTCTAATACCTTCAAACGAGGCTTGAAAAGGAGGCTTGCCCTCTTCCATCTTTTTCATAATGTTTTCGATAACAACGATAGCATCATCAATAAAAATACCAATAGCAAGCGTTAAACCAATCAGTGTCAGACGATTGAGGTCATACCCTAGCGCTTTAATGATGGCAAATGTACCAATGACCGATGTTGGAATCGCAAGGGCTGAAACAACCGTTGCCGTGAGATTTCTTAAAAACGCAAACACGATGATAATGGCCAGAAATGCACCAAAGATGAGGTCAAAACGAACATTGTCAATATTGACCATGATTTTTTCGGATTGGTCTTGCAATACTTTAATTTCAAAGCGATCTCCCGCTAAGAGTTGCAGTTTTGGAAGCGCTTTTTTAACATCGTTGATGATGTTTAACGAATTTTCGCCCGAAATCTTTTTAACTTCAATAGTCACACCGCGTTGTCCATTGTACGATGAGAAGCTTTTTGCATCACTGAGCCCATCGACAATAGTCGCAACATCTTTAAGCCTAACACCAGGTTTAAGTAAAATGTCACCAACCGCTTCGATATTTTGGGCATCGCCTTCTGCTTTAATGATGATTTCTTGTGTTTTGTCCACCATCTTACCGGCACCTTGCTTGATGTTCTGCTTCGCAATAATATTGCTGACTTCGGATGAACTTAAAGCATATTTACCGAGTAAAAAGGGGTCAATAAAAATACGAATTTCTCTGTCTTGATACCCTACGATATTGATTTCACCCACGCCTTTGATGCGTTGAAGTTGTGGTTTGAGTTTTTCATCGGCAAGTCGCATGAGGGTTGAAGTATCATCACCTTTATCGGCAATAAAAAGACTAACAACCGCTCCTGTAGCACCTAACTTTTTGACAATAGGTTTATCGACTTCTATTGGAAGTTTTACCGCGCCAATTTTATCGCGAACGTCGTTGGTAGCAACATTTAGGTTCTTGTTGAGTTTAAATTGAACGGTTACGACACTAAATCCCTCGTAACTAGTAGACATCAATTTATCAATGCCATCAACACCTGAAACCGCTTCTTCAATTTTATCGGTTACTTTTGTTTCCACCGTGGATGGGTCAGCCCCATTGTAAGTCGTTTGGATGGTTACAACGGGAAAATCAACGTTAGGATACAAGTTAATGGGCATTGTATTATATGCCATTAGTCCAAAAACAATAAATGTCAAAACGCCCATTAACGTTGTAATGGGTCTATTAATGGCTAATTTATACATGTATTAGTCCAATATAATAGTGCCATTGCCAAAGAGTCCTGGCAATAAATCTTTGGTTTTAACTTCCGCTTGCATTTCACGTGTTGCTGCTATAATCGTTGGATAGACTTTTGAAATCGTTCCTTCATACGTTTTATCGCTTCCATCAACTTTATAGACAAACTTTTGTCCCACTTTGACTTTCGTCCAATACTTCTCATCAAATTTTAAAACCAACTTGATGTCATTTGTACTTTCTACGGTTAGAAGTTTGGTTTGAGACCCTAAAACGATGTTTCCTAGTTCCGTATTTTTCTTAGAAACTACCAAATCATAGGGTGCTCTTAGTTCTGTTTTTTGAAAAACAATCTCTTTGTTTTTTGCATTTAATACAGCAATGTCTCTGTCGTACAGATAACCATCCATCTTTTCTTTGTCTATGACATCGGCAATCGCCGCATAACGATTGTACGTTTTGGTGGCATGTTCGGCTTTTTTTCGTGCACTTTCATACTCATTTTTTTCTTGTGCATTATTTAAAGCCAGTAGCAAATCGCCTTTTTTAACACGATCCCCTACATTGACATACATTGTGCCAACAACACCAGAAACAGAAAGGCCGAGTTCGGAGCTTTTTTCACTGATGACATCAAATGTAGCGTACACATCATCGGCGAAGACATGTGTGAGTAGTAGTAAAAACGATAATAGTATTTTTTTCATTGGATAGCTCCTTTTATCTCTTTGCCCATCTCATAAAGAAGGACGGCTTTTTGGTACTGTGCATCGTAACGTGCAGCTTGAAGCCCTGATTGGGCGTTGTATTTGTCACTTAAGGCATCTAAATACGAGACGTTATTGACAATGCCTTGTTGAAATTTCTTTTTCACCAGTTCATAGGTCATGTCAGAGGCTTTGAGCCTTGCTTCGGAAGCTTCTATTTTTGCTAGTGCGCTTTTGTAACTATTTTGAGCGCTTTTTAAACTGGCACTGGCTTTGTTTTTTTCATAAGCCAATTCACTGTTTTTGGAAAGATAGGCATAACGTGCGGATTCATAGGATGAGGCTGTTGAACCAAAATCAAAGACTTTCCATTGAAAGCCAAGTTGTACCGTATTTTGATAATCTTGGTCCGTGTCATAGATATGGTTTGCATATTGGTATTTAAATCTCGAATAGGTATCTTCCAATGTCACGGTTGGCAGAAACGGTGATTTTGCAGCTTTTGCTTCCGCTTCACTGCTACGGACACTTTCTTCCAATGCCAAAATATCTAAACGCGTAGTGTCATGACTTCCCTCTTCTTGCAAACGAATGGTGGAGCCCGCTTCTACGTTCACTCGTGCACCGGTGAGATACTCTAGAGTATTGAGCGTGTTGTTGAGTGTATTATCAAGATTGAGCAAGTCCACTTTGGTTTGTTCTATGCTTGAGATGATTTTTTGAACTTCATCGCCTGTTGCTCCGCCGACTTGGAGAAATTTTTCCAAGCGATAGCGTTCCGCATTGAGCTGTTCAAGTTTTTGCAAGGTCGCTTCTTTGGAGGCTAATGTACTAAGATAGCTGTAATAGCCATAAATCACATTGAGTGAGACGTTGTTTTTTGTCGAAGAGAGTGAATAGGTCGCACTATTGACCAATGCTTGTTGTTGCTCAAAAAGTGCTTCCCTCTTACCGCCATCGTAAATTGTAAAAGAGGCTTTGGCATAGCCTGTTCGGCTTTTTTCAGGCGCTAGCATGGTTTCTATTTCATTGTACGTGGCGTTACCACCCAGTGTAATGCTTGGAAGATAGCCAGACTTGATGGACGACTCTTTTGCTTTTGCGGCATCTAACGAATAATTGGATGCTTCGACTGATTTGTTTTTAGCAGCAAGTTCTAGTAAGTCAGCCAAATTTCCAGCACTGAGCAGAAGTGGCAAGAGACAGATAAATCCTATGTGTTTCATGATTCTTTCCTTTTAACTTGTTTGAGTAGAAAAAGGATGTGTTGTGTGAGTGTGCCTTGTGCTTCATAAAAGCCCATATTGCCCGCTTTGGCTCGAATCAATATCCCTTTGAAAAGCATAATAATGGTATATGTCAGCAAATCAACATCGTCAATCACAAATTCACCTCTCTCAACGCCCTCTTTAAGGCACGCAGAGATGAAATCATAATCTTCTTGGATAAAACGTTCAAAATATGAAGTATAAAGCCCTGATTGATCAACAAGCAGGGTACTGACAAAATGTTGATAGAGTGTCAGCATCTGTTCTCTGTTGTATTCTTTATCGCACTCGCTAAAATTAAAATACTCCAAGATTTTTTCTTTTGCGCTTGCTTCAGGTTTTATACGTAGTTGATATGCTTCTTTGTGCTGTTGTGAGAGCATATCCCAAATGGCAAAGATAATCTCCTCTTTATTTTTAAAATAAAGATAGATGGTTCCCTTTGCAACGCCTGCACTTTTTGCTATCTCATCAATACTTGTTTGAGCAATGCCTTTGCTCGTAAAAAGGTCGATAGATGCGCGTGCAATATCCAATCGTTTCTCTTCTTTGTCTATGATTCTTGCCATAGAATTCCTTTAATGAATGACCGTCAGTCATTTATTTTGAGGAATTTTACTCTTTTCATATTTTGATGTCAAGAGAAAAATGAGCCTTAAAACAGTTTTGTGATGGATAAAATGATAATAATTGACGTCACAATTTCTGGAAAGATGCGGAAAATACGCAAAAAAGCGGATGGATAAAGCAAATTGCCTTTTTGCAGTTGAGATATCATTTTTCGGCATTGAAAATGGTACCCTACCAACAATACAACCAAAAGAAGTTTTAAATGCAACCACCCTCCACTTTTCAATAAATAAGGGTTCAAATAAAGCATACTAAGACCAAAAACGATAGATAAGACCATCGCAGCTGTGCCGACTTTATAGAGATTTGAGGCTTGAAGTGTGAGTATATCGTGTGACGCCGTATGATTGTGATGATACAAAAATAGTTTGGGAACATAAATAAGCATAAGCATCCATGTCGCAATAGAAACGATGTGAAAAGCGAGTATAAACGTATAAAATGACATTGAAGTGTCTCCTTTGAAAATCTACCGTAGTATACAAAGAAAACCGTCGGTTTCAAATGACATTTCACGACAAAAAGATGACATTTTACGACTACATTGGCGCTTGGAGTGCTTTTACATGTAAAAACAAATCAACGTGATTGCAGTGCTTCTAACTCCTCTTTTTCACGCATCAAACGTTGATACTCTTTTTCCATCACAACATCTTTGGTGCTTTCGATTCTATCTAAAAACACTGTTCCGATAAGATGGTCATATTCGTGTTGAAAAAGGCGCGCCAGAAAATCTTTGAAGATGGCATGCTGTTGCTTCCCTTCTCTATCAAAATAACTCACTTCAATGTGCGTATGTCTAGGAACACGCGCACGAATTCCCGGCAAACTAAGACACCCTTCCCAATCTTTCGCGCGCTCTTCGGAAACAGAGAGAACACGAGGATTGATAAGCGCGTGCGGTTCCATCATCGGCGCATAAGGGTAGCGCTTATTAGGAGCAGATGCCATAATAAGAATGCAAACAGCGTGTCCTACTTGCGGCGCGGCGATGCCCATACCTTTTGAGTCATTACATGTAAAAATCATATCATCAATCAGTGCTTGTATCTCAGGAGCCTGAATGTCGCTTACGTGTTGAGCAATCGTGCGAATAACTGGCGAGCCTAATTGTGAGATGTCTAGGTGTTGAGGCATGGTTTATTCCTTTTATTGCGAAATCAAATCGACGATTTCATCATGGTGGAGTTTAAAATGCCTCGGATAATCAACAATCATTGCCTCTAATGTTACAGGCTCTTTGAGCGCGCTTATCCACTCGTTTTGTAATTTTGAGCTATCGACGTTTTTGATAACATGCGCGACATGCTTGGTTGTGGCATGAAGCAGTGCTTGCAACGCTTCCCAATCGTAATTTTTATAATTTTGAATTTTTATCCAAGTATCATTGACTCCTAAATTGGCATAATCAGGAAATATGAGCGGACTTTTTTGATACTGTAAATGGATGATGCGGTGGGTATTGTTTGATGCCGAATCGCACAGATGACCGACGATTTGCTTAATGGTTCGATTTTGTGTGTTTGTTTTGGTCGCTAGCTTGTTGATATCGACATCGTGTAAGATGGCTTCTAATTCACTCAAGTGTTTGAGTATTGCATCACTAATCTTTTCCAACAGTTCCATAATTCCCTCCTTTAAACAGTCTGTCAAAATGATAACGCGAAGCGACTTAAAAAATTAAAATGCATCCCGCAAATGTTTAATCAAGAATCAGATAAACTTTTTACATGTAAAACCAATAAGCATCGCCTAAAATGCGTGTGGAGTGTTCATGAATACGATAAAAATAACCGATAATTTAGACTGTTTCGCCGAACGATTTGAAGGCATTTTGTTGCACAAAATGCGTTTCAATAAAGCGGAATTTGAAGAGTGTACGTTTGTATCGTGCGATTTTAGTGAGACGTTCTTTTTTGCATGTCGGTTCATCGACTGTCATTTTGAAAACTGCAATCTCAGTGTCATGAAACTCACCGACACTAAGATAAGCAATACCGAGTTTCTCTCCTGTAAAATGAACGGCATCGACTGGTGTATGGCAAACTGGAAAAGCTTACTCAACCCTCTTCCGTTAAAGTTTACCGAATGCATTTTGGACGATAGTAACTTTTTTGGTCTTTTGATGCAAGGACTTGTGATGAAAGAGTGCCGTGCCAGAGAAGTTGATTTTCGCTCTGCCCAACTTTTAAATGCCAACTTTACTGCAACCGACTTCAAAGGCGCACTTTTTGACAAAACACATCTGGAAAACGCCAACTTTACCAATGCTTCCAACACCAACATCGACATACGCACTAACCATCTAAAAGGCGCTATTTTCAGCCGATTTGAAGCGCTGAGTTTGTTGGAAGGGATGGGAATTGTTTTGGTGGATTAAGTGTTATTACAAATTTAACTCAGCCTCTTGTTGATTAAAGCATAATGCTTAATATAAAGATAAAGCGTAAAACTCTCGTGTTGCTTTAGCTTAATATTTTACACAATTAATCATCAACTTCTCAACAGGTATAGGTTTACCTTGTGGGTCACGCATGTATCCAAAGACTTCTTGCATATAGTCGTGGCTCAATTGAACGCATCCGTCAGTATTGTTTACAACCGATACAATTTTTTGATGAATGCTTGTTATAAGTTTTGTGCGTTCAGGGTCGCTATATACATCAAAATTCATGATGTATTCTTCATTCATTGTAACGCTATTGAGTGTTGCATGAGTGATGTGCGTTGAGCCGGCTATATTGTCTAAAGTTCCAGTATAGACAATGGGGTTTGTTTTATTTTCAGGGTTAGTAAATGATGAACGTGTATAGACTTTGTCTTGTGGAAAAACCTTTTTGTTATTAAGGTCAAATGAATAAACCAATTGTGACATTTTACCATTAGTATTTGCTAACCAGTAACCTGCATTGATGACTTTGAGAAATTCATTTTCTTGTGGTTCGGGCAAGGATTCTGAGTATTTTAGACCATTTACATGAATTCCAGAAATCCAAACAGGTTTATTTACAGTAATGCTAGCTCCACCATTAGTCGGAATAACTACTCTATGATTAGATGCACATCCTCCTAATAATAAAAATGAGCTCAAAAGAATGATTTTTGAATACGACATAACTACTCCAATACTTTAAATTTTTTGAATTCTATAATGATATTTTTTACATGTAAAAAATTCATTCTCTCACTTCATCCACTATTATTCAATCTCTTAATGTCAAATAACTTGGCATGCTAGCCGTTTTTCATCAATGCCAATTTCGTTCCAAATCCAATAAAGACAATGCCTGTTATAGCATTGAGCCATCTTTTAAAACGAACATTGTTGGTAGCTTTTTTGATGCGCGACAACATCAAGACCATTGTGGAAAACCACACAAAATTCACCATGGCATGGGCACTTACCAATGCATATGCATTTATGGAACTCTCATTTATTGATATAAATTGTGGGAAGGCTGCTAAATAGAACATTGATACTTTAGGATTGAGTACGTTGGTTAAGAAGCCCTCTAAAAATGCGGCACGTATCGAGATAGGCTTCATCTTTTTTTGTGCTAAATGTGGTGATTGTGTACGGCTCACCTTAAAAGCATTGAGGAGTGCTTTCATACCAATCCAGATTAAATATGTCGCGCCTAGAAGTTTAAATATAAAGAAAATTTGAGCAGATTGAACGAGAAGCACGGAAATGCCAAAAATAGACAATGTTCCATGTACGTAAAAGGCAACGACAAATCCTGCGATGTTGGCAAAGCCCGCTTTTTGTCCGAACAATGAAACGCTTTTTGCAATGAGAAAACCATTTGGACCAGGTGAAATAACCAACAAAGTTGCTACCATGATGAACGTTATGATGTTATGCATATCCACGTGATTCTCCTTATATTTACCTAAATATTAAAAAATCGAAAGCTTCGTCTTCGTCGTAAAAAGCTCTAATGCTTTTGTCCCAGCATATGAGTTTCCTTTTTCATTGAGCCTCGGTGACCAGACGCAGAGGGTGAAGTGGTTGGGCAGGGTTGCTAGGATGCCTCCTCCGACGCCACTTTTGGCGGGTAAGCCTACGCGGTACGCGAAGTCTCCTACGGAGTCGTAGGTGCCGCAGGTGAGCATAAGTGCGTTGATGCGTTTAGCCTGACGAGGCGTGAGTACAGGCTCTTTGAGCCATGGTTGTATGCCTTGATTGGCAAGGAAAAGTCCTGCTTGGGCGAGCTCTTGGGTGTTCATCGCGATGGAGCAATGGTGAAAGTACGCATTGAGAACACGGTGCGGTTCATGTTCAAGGTTGCCAAAACTTTTGAGAAAGTTTGCCATGGCTTGGTTGCGATAGCCTGTGGTGGCTTCGGATTTGGCGACATGAAAGTCAAAGTTGATGTCATCTTTTTGGGTGAGTGTTCGCAAAAACTCCAACACACTTGCATGCGCATCTTGAAGTTGCGAGAGAATGATGTCCGTCACGACGAGTGCGCCCGCGTTGATGAATGGATTGCGGGGAATGCCATTTTCGTATTCGAGTTGGATGAGCGAGTTAAACGCCGAGCCTGAAGGCTCTTTACCGATGCGCTCCCACAGCTTTTCATCGACGAGTTTCATCGCCATAGCAAGGGTGAAAAGCTTGGAAATACTCTGAATCGAAAAACGCTTTTCGTAGTCTCCCACATGAAAACTTCTTCCATCCACACACATGAGCGACATCGCAAAGTGCGTTGGCATGACATTGGCAAGTTCGGGGATGTAGTTTGCGACGTTTCCTTCATTTAAATAAGGCTTTATCTCGTGCGCTATCTCATCAAGAATCGCTTGATACGCTAGTGCCATAACCTTCCCTCCTCTTGTGTGGGTCTAAAGCAATTTTTTATTGAACATGGAAGTTTTTACATGTAAAAGCTAAAACCCCAGTAACCGTGCTTTTGGGTTCCCTTTTTTGACATTGACTCCTAGTGCCATGCTTTCATATACTGCTTCGGATTTTAGACCGTGTTCAGCTCTTTGTTGCTCGCCTCTTGCATCGTATGACAGACAGACGGGGACGGAGCGAATGTTAAAATGTTCAGCCACCAAAGGAGCAACATCAAGATTACATGTAAAAAAATCGACTTCAAGCAGAGCATTTTGCATCACGCGCTCGAGTCTTGCGTGGGCTATTTTACATTGGGAACAGTGTGTGGTGTGCAAAAGAAGCAAAAAAGCACGGGTTGGATTTTCGAGATGATTGAAAAGCGCTGTTTCATCTAATGGGTGCATCATTGAAGAATATGCCCTACTCGTTTGAAGTAATACACGCTCGCAAATGGCACGAAAAAATCTTTACATGTAAAAGCGTTGATAATGGCGTCGCATTCGCCTAAATAGACTTCTATTTTAACCCCTCGTTCACACAGCGCTTGGAGTTTTTGCGCGTCCCAAACATAGTGTAAAAGCTCGTACAACTCTTCAGCACTTCCTTGTTGGAAGTACGGTGTCATATCGGTAGTTGAAGGCGTAGCGACATTGTTTAAAAAAGCTTCACAATACGCGGTGCTGTTTTTGGTGAAAGAGAGTGTTTGGAGCTTTTTAAATCTTAAATCACGATCCTCAAAAAAAGCGGGAGAGAAGAGTTGCAGAGTGTCGATGCGCTCTTTACATGTAAAAGCGTATTCGAGTGCTTTAATCGCGCCATAACTAAAGCCAGCGACATTAAAATCGCTTACAATAAGGTATGGCGCAAAAAGCTCTTGTTCGTTTGCTAAGGAAAAACCGCTAAAGTACTTCATCAATCAAGGCTTTCAATCGAGGCTTTGAGATGCTCTCTACCGTATAAAGTTCATCGGCGATTTTTTCAAGTAACGTATGCATGCCTTCTAAAAAATGCTCCAACTCTTTGTGCGCATTTTCCAAGATAATGAGGACATCGTTGTCGTAAGGAATGAGTTTTTCGCCCATGCCATAGACTTCGACCATCTCTTTGGCGATTTCGGTTGCGCGGCTTAAATCTTCTGTGGCATTGGAAAACTTTTCGTTGTATTTGAGTTTGGTTGCAACCATGCCCGCAAGATAGACTTTGATTTTGGAGAGCATTTGTGTTTTGGACTCGATTTCACGGTCTATGTCTTTGAGACGGTCATTGACGATAGTGATTTTATCGAACTCTATTTCAAACCAATACGCACACAACGCTTTTGCCGCTTGATAGAGCGCTTGCACTTTTTTTTCTTCATTGGAGAAACTAAGCACTTTTTTCTTACCCAATAACACTTTTTGGCGTACAGCAACAAAATCGTTTAACTCAATGATGGTTGATTCTCTTCGTAACGCATTAATCGCCGCTTCATTGACAAAGGTTGCCAAAGCAGCGCCACTAAAACCAACGCTCATCAAGGCGAGTTCTTCTAAGCTGACTTCGCAGGGTTTATTGCGCAGATAAGATTTGAGGATTTCGATGCGGTCATTTTTATCGGGCAAAGAGATAAAAATACGTCTGTCAAAACGACCTGAACGAAGAAGCGCTTCATCAATGATGTCGATTTTATTGGTCGCGGCGATGACGATAACGCCACTGCTGTCTTCAAACCCGTCCATCTCCGTGAGCAGTTGATTGAGCGTGGATTCTCTCTCATCGTTACGCATACCACCGCGCGCTTTTCCTACGGCATCAATCTCATCGATAAAAATGATGGAAGGGGCATTGGCTTTGGCTTGTGAAAAGAGCTCTTTCACTCTCTTCGCACCCATACCGACATAGATTTGTACAAATGTTGCACCACTTTGGTAAAAAAATGGCACGCTCGCTTCACCGGCAACCGCTTTGGCGATCATCGTTTTGCCCACACCAGGAGGACCTACAAGCAAAACACCTTTAGGTAGTCTGATGCCATAGCGTTTATATTTTGCTGGGTTTTTCAGAAAATCGACAATCTCTTCTAACTCTTCTTTGACATCGTGAATGCCTGCGACATCGCGAAAACTCACCTGTGCTCGCACAGGACGAATCACACTACTCATAAAAGGGTCATACGCGGCATAGGCTTTTTGGGTGGCTTCATTCTCTTTTTTGGCATCTTCCATACGTTTTTTACGCGCGTAAAATAGCAAAGCAAACAAAGCGCTGATAAGCAGTGCTAGCATCAGCAAATCTTCCACCATTGGATTGTTTGTTTGAACTTCAATCGGTACTTTTTTCAGAAGTTCTCCGACATCAATACCATCTTTGATGATGACAAATTGTTCATTGAGTCCATATAAAAAGACTTCGTTGCCTTCGACTTTGGCTTTTTGAATTGTTCCGCTTTGTAAAAGGGCATGGTACGTTGGCAAGTCAATGCTTTTAGGAGATATACGCAAATAGCCAAACATCAGCAAAACAGCAAATATGCTAAATGCCATAACCGCTAACATCAGTTTTTGCGATTTAAAAACGTGCATGATTGTTCTCCTTTAAAACCGTATAATGCGTGAGTGTCACCCACTCTTTGAGTAAGTCGCGCTCACTTTCAATGATGACTTTATTAAAAAATTGGTCATATCCGATGAAATGATTGTCTTTGTATTCTTCGACCAAAACTTGCAAAGGCTGTGTTTGATTACGTTCTCTAAAAAGGCGGTTTTTAGTTTCCACGAGCGTTTCGATGCTTTTTAGGCGCTCTTTGGCGATGTCACCTTTGACTTCGGGCTTCATCGTGGCTGAAGGTGTGCCATCGCGTTTGGAGTAGGTAAACGCATGAAGATGCGTGAGTGGAAACAGCTCTAACGTACGATAGGCCTCTTCCCAAATGGCTTCACTCTCTCCGGGGTGTCCTGTAATAAAATCGGTTCCTAACGCAAAGCCTTTGGCACTTAGTTCATGAAAGAGTTCCAAATCGCGTTTGACGTTATTGCGTCTTCGCATAATTTCAAGCATCGTTTCAGAAGTATGTTGCAAGGCAATGTGTAAATGGCGCTCCAACCATGGTTCATCTAAAATTTCTCGAAAACTCTCATCGATTTGAACCGGTTCAATGCTTCCCAAACGAATGCGTCTTACGCCTCTGATAGCGCCTAAGCGTTGAACGAGTTTGCCTAGGGAGCTTCCTTTGTCTTTGCCATAACTGCCGATGTTGGTTCCAGTCAGAACAAATTCACCATAACCGTTTAAAGCAAGCTTTTCTACTTGTTCGATGATTTTCGTTTCGTCTTGGCTTCTGGCATTGCCTCTGACGTAGGGAATGATGCAGTAAGAGCATCGAAAATTGCACCCTTCTTGGATTTTGATAAAGGCTTTGGTTTTTCCTGTGTACTCATGCACGATGGTTTCATCCAAAGAGGTTAAATCACCCATCTCAAAAAAAGGTGTTGGTTGAAGCAACAATGCATTAATATGCTCTTTTTCCGAATGCCCCATAACACCAAAAACTTTTTGTTTGGCAAAAAGGTCAGCGCCTTTACTCATCGCGCCGCATCCTGCAACAATGACTTTAGCGCCTTGTTTTGTGGCGTGGTTGATATAGCTTCTTACCCCCGTGTCAGCACCATTGGTGACGGTGCAGGAATTGACAACCACGATGTCAGCTTCAGCTTCATTTTCGGTGACTTCAAAGTCTTTGAGATTAGCCATCATGACTTGTGTATCATAGATGTTGGTACGACACCCAAAGGTTTTAAAAAAGACTTTTTTCATCACTGTTCTTTGCATGAGATTCATAATCAGGAACCATCGTTTTTCTTTGGGAACCTAAATTGATATTTTGTGTTGGATACGCTATTTTGATGTCCTCTTCTTTGTTGATAGCATCAATAATCTCGCTTGAAATCGTACTTCTAAGGGTCAGTGCCGCATATGAATTGGTCATATACCATGTGCTGATACACATTCCTTGTGGCTCAATAAAGGAGTAGATGCGAGGTTCAACATTGGTGTTTTTCAGGCTGTATTGATTGCGTAGTAAATTGAGCTGTTTTCGTGCAATGTCCGTATAACCCTTGGCATATTTTTTGGTAATTTCACGGATAAGATGTATCGCCTTTTTATGGTTAGAATCAAAGGTGATAAAAATATCGATACCATCCCAAACGGTGCGAAGCGTGCCATGCGTATAGTTTGAAATGAGCGTTGTAAAGATGTAGTTGTTAGGAATGAAAACCACCCTTCCCGAACGTCTATTTTCGGTATAGGTCGTTAAAGTAATGTCTTCAAAAATGGTCATACGAAGCAAGGAAATATCGATAATATCACCGACATACGAAAGTCCATCTTTACGCACTTTTACACGGTCACCCACATGAAAGCTTCCTCCAAAAACGATGACCATCCACCCTAAAATGCTCATAAACCAGTCTTTCATCGCAATCGCAATACCCGCAGAAGCAAAGCCTAAAACGGTGACAAGGTATGAGACATTTTCCAAATAAGCAAAAAGCAAAATTAAGAGAATAATCGTGATATTGATAAAATTGAGAATTTTATTGGCAAGGTAAAAACGCTCGTTGTCTTTTATATACCGTTTCGCCGCAAATTTGAGTAACAGCGTGAAGATAATCACCACCACCACAAAGATGCCGATGTTAAACGCACGCTTGATTTGAAGGGTAATATCTTGTGTGACACGCGTTGTAGCTTCTTCCACTTTTTTGATATACAGCGTATAACTTGTCGTGGCAATCTCTTGTGCGGATATAAAAGCGTTGAGCTCTTTTTGCGCTTCATAGATGAGGTCTTCTTGGATAATCGAAGGCTCAATTTGCGCCAAGGCTTCTAAAAGAGTGATTTTTTCTTTGAGTTTTAAGATAAGAGTGTCCAGTCTATCAATACGCGTTTTATAATCAGAACTCTCTTGCTTGATTTTTTTGACATAAGAGAGTGCCGAAATGATGGCTAAAGGATTGGTGATTTTAGGTTGAGGGTCTAATTCTATGGGTTCTGCTAAACGTGAAAATGGCGAGTTTTTGAACTCTTGTAACAGCTCTATCTGTTTTTCCAAGGATGCTTGTTTACTGAGCAATTTTTCATAACGTTCAATGGAAGCTTTGTCTTTTGTGGTTTTAAACTTTTTAACTTCATTATCGACGGTGGTTAGCTCTTCTATCAATTTTTGATAGGTCAGATAGTTGTCGTAGCGTTTAACCCAGAGATTCTCTTTAATGGTCTCATCAATCGTGGTTATTTTTTGTTTAAGCGCATCAATTCGTGCTGTTTCATCAATTGTGGTTGCATTAGTTTCTGCAAACAACAGATGTGCGAAAATGAAAAGAGAACTCAACAAAATTTTAAGCATGCATTTCCCTTAACGCCTCTAAAACAACCTCTCTTGAGAGGTCATTGCGCATTTCAAATCCACCAATACCCTTGGCTAAAATAAATTTTATTTTGGCATTTGCACTTTTTTTATCGAGGTAAAAGGCTTCGTAAAACGCTTCTACCGAAGGAATCGCATAGGTGGTTGGAAGTGCGTATTTTTCAAGAAGTGATTTAATTCTTTGTGCATCATCTTCTTGCATAAGTCTTAGTTTACAGGCAAGCGTATTTGCCATAACGATACCGATGGCAACAGCTTCACCGTGCAAATAAGTGCTGTAGTTTGTTTGATTTTCAATGACGTGCGCAAACGTGTGTCCGTAGTTTAAAACGGCTCGTATGCCCTGCTCTGTTTCATCTTGAGAAACAACATTGGCTTTGGTCATCACACTTTTTTGAATGGCTACTTTTAGATGCTCATTTTGGTGCAAATCATGTTGCTCTAACCATGTAAAAAATTCCGCATCAAACGTAACAGCCATTTTAATAATTTCAGCCACGCCTGCGGCAAATTCACGTTTTGGAAGGGTTTTTAAAAAAGCACTCTCACAATAAACGGCATTAGGTTGCCAAAAAGTACCGATGAGGTTTTTTCCATAGCTGTTATTAATGCCTGTTTTGCCACCGACACTCGCATCGACTTGGGAAAGAAGGGTTGTTGGCACTTGAATAAAACCGATACCTCGTTGGTAAATAGAGGCGGCAAAGCCTGTCATATCGCCAATAACGCCGCCGCCAAATGCAATGAGAAGGGATTTTCTATCTAAACGATGTTCAAAGCAAGCGTTGAGAATTTGATGTAAACTGTCGAAATTTTTATACATTTCGCCATCGGGTAAAATGACTGTGTGAAGCTCTTTGGCTTGGATGCGCGCAAGAAACGCTTGTAAGTGCAAATCTGCAACGGTTGTGTTTGTCACAACCATGACTTTGGTATCCAAAACGAGCTTTTCTAACTCGTCGATATACACAACATAATCTTTTGAAATCGTTTGGTTTAAAACAACATTCACTTGCATAGAGTATCCATCAGTTTTTTGTTCTTATAATACTCAAAAAGCACTTAATTATGCATTGATTGGGATAAACAGCTGATAATTGTTGGCTAACTTAAAGTGTAGTTTTTCCATATCCGTTGAAAAAATTGAGAGGAAATTGGACTCTAAAATTTTAGGGCTAAAGGGTAAAAATTGAAGGATATTGTTTCTATTTTTGAGCTTAATCAGAGGGTTTTTATCGCTTTGGACAATATCCACTTCACGTCCAAAGATTTTAGAGAGATTGTCAAAATGCTCAATCAAACTGTTTTTAGTGGTTGGATGGTCTGGATTATAAGAGTAAAGTTTTAATTCTAAGGAAAGTTGGGTTGCCACATCAAAGATAACAGACGATTCTTGTTCAATGTCATGGGCATCGCTACTGAGGACAATACCTTCGTTGAGACTTGAAAAACCACGTTTTCCCATCTTAAAAACAGGCAGTTTTGTTTTATACAGCGCACGTCTATTTTTTTGAAAAAAGCGGTTCATCACCACGATAAGACCAATGTCCATATTTTCTGTATCATCGCGTAAAGCTTTGCGAGGATGGTTTTCAAAATAATCAATCATCACGTTGATATGGTAATTGTGATAGCTCTTAAGCTTATCTAAGACCTTAGAATACGTAGGGTTGATGACTTTTACATGTAATTTGTTGCTGTTGAGTTTTGAATGCAATAATAAGGCATCATTCACAAGTTCATCTATCTCATTTTCACTCATATCGAGCATATCAACCAGACAGTAAATGCTACTGCCAAAAGGAGACGGAAATTGTCCAAGCTCACGTTTAATGCTTTTAAAAACACTGTGCAACACTTTTGGATCACCTACAAGAAGCAAGAGATCATTCGGCAACAGCATCAGCGTTGGACGTGGCAGTAAGAGCGTATTTGAGCGGTAAATTGCGGCAATTTTCCATTTACTTTGCTCAATAGAAGCCAAGTGACGGTACGCATACGAGCTTCCCACAGGTACGGAGACTTCCATAATTTCGCCGATACCAAGACCAATATTTTGCGCAATGATGGGCATATTGGGTAAATGGTCGGTAAAACGAGATGCCAAAATTTCTCTGGAATCAAGCATTAAAAGACGCTTGTCATCGAGTTGTAGCCCCCATCTGTCCATCAAAACGATGCGCACTTTATTATCAAGACGGCGAATGTTTTTATACGTTGCGGTTACGTCTAGTTCATTGGAAAGTAAAATCATAATTTGGAAAAATTGTTCATTTAGCACAACAGAGAGTTTCTCAAAACTCGTTGGGTCAAACTCAAAAAATTTAAAATTTTCAGGACGTTTTTTAGGAAGAGTCTCTTCTTTATACGTAATGATGGTATAGCTATTTTCGCCCGCTTCTGTTTCCATAACTTTTTCTAAAAATTGTTTTGCTAGAATGCCATCAGCGATAATAAGGATTTTTTTCATACGAGCTCCCAAAATAATGAGCACCAAGGGTGCGCGGGCGCTCTGCCGAAGAGAACCCAGTGATAACGTAGTCTTAGAAGCTTTGCTTCAAAGGCGTACTTTAATGAGAGGATATTATAACTTATATGGAATTTCAGATAGATAAAACCGATGGATTAGCTCGTGCTTGTACCATCAAAACAGCGCACAGTACGATTCAAACACCTATTTTTATGCCCGTAGGAACAGTAGGAAGTGTTAAAAGCTTGGATGCAAGAGACCTTGTAGAAGAAGTAGGTGCTAAGATTATTTTAGGCAATACGTATCATCTCTACCTTCGCCCGGGTTCTGAAGTTGTCAAACACTTTGGAGGATTGCATGGTTTTACCAAATTTCCTTACAGTTTTTTAACGGATAGCGGGGGATTTCAAGCATTTAGCCTGAGCGATATCTCTAAAGCTGATAGCAATGGTATTACATTTAAAAGCCATATTGATGGCTCAATGCACTATTTTACACCTGAGAAGGTTTTAGATATTCAGTATAACCTTAATTCCGATATTATGATGATATTAGATGATTTAGTGGCGCTTCCTGCAACCAAAGAGCGCATAGCGCTTTCCATCAAACGCACAACCGATTGGGCACAAAGAGCGATTACGTATCATCGTCAAAAACAGCGTGAAGGCATTGGCGTTCATCAAAATATTTTTGCCATTATTCAAGGTGGTACCGATAAAGAGTTTCGTCGTATCAGTGCCAATGAGCTTTGTGCTTTGGACTTTGATGGCTTTGCCATCGGCGGGCTTAGTGTGGGCGAAGCCAATAGCGAAATGTATGAAACGGTTGAGTTTGTAACCCCTTTGATGCCTAAAGATAAACCACGTTATTTAATGGGAGTTGGAACACCTGAAGATTTGGTTGAAAATGTGGAACGCGGAGTAGATATGTTTGATTGTGTAATGCCAACACGCAATGCGCGTAACGGTTCACTTTTTACCTCTTTTGGTAAAATCAGCATCAAAAATGCGAAGTTTCAACGAGATGAAAGTCCACTTGATCCTGAGTGCGATTGTTTTACATGTAAAAACTATTCAAGGGGCTATTTGCACCATCTTTTCCGTGCGAAAGAGCTGACCTATTTTAGATTGGCTTCGATTCATAATTTGCACTATTATTTGCATTTAATGGCTCAAATGCGTGAAGCCATTTTAAAAGGTGAATTTGCGGCATTTAAAAAAGAGTTTTACGCTAAACGAGGTCAATGATGCGATACAAAGTTGATGTGAAAGAGAGTTTTGAACAAAGTCTTCTCTTCTGGCTGGATAAATTTATCAAGTACAAACTCACATCACTTTCAAACCGTCATGTTGAAGAAAACGCCAAACTCTCCTCCATTATCGGTTCGCTCAATCAAGGCACTCACAGCATGGAAGAATTAAAACAGATTGCCAAAGAAGCACGCAATATTGGGCTGATTGGGATTAATCTTTTTATCAACCCCTTGGAAAAATTTTTCTATTACGCAACACCCATGGGGATTGCATCGCTTAAAGAGATTGATGAGGAGTTACTCAGTGAATTTCTCGCTTCTCAAACGGGTTCTCTTTCTGATGCGACGAAGAAAAATTATCGTATAGCGATTTTGGCGTTTTTTAAATTTATTGACAAACAAAACGAAGATGAAAAAGGCACTTCGCATCAGTTTCGCATTGAATTAAAAAACTGGGGTGGTTTAACAGGTAGCAAAGGCGAAAAACTTCCAGCACACATGTACAAAGAGGAGTTGTCACGTTTTTTTAAAGCGATTGACGAGACGGAGTTTAAGCCTTATGCACAGGCAAAAAATAGATTACTTATTAAGATGATTATTTATACAGGTATTCGTGTCAGTGAAGCGCTGGGGCTTAGAGTCAAAGATATGGTGCGTGAAGGTGAGTATTTTATCTTTCAAGTTCGTGGAAAAGGCAATAAACCTCGCACGGCGATGATTAAATCTGAGCATATTGAGCAGGATTTAAACGAATGGATGCAGTATCGCAGTACAGATTCTGCTCTTTTGTTTCAAAGTCGAACAGGAAAAGCTCTCACGCAAGCGTATGTGAGTTACGTGATGGATAAAATTTTACTTACAGCTGGGATTCGGAAAGAAAAAAATGGAGCGCATATGTTGCGTCATACGTTTGCGACCCTACTCTATCAGAAAAACAGAGATTTGATTTTAGTGCAAGAAGCATTAGGGCATGCCGATTTAAATACCTCACGTATTTATACACACTTTGATAAAGAACGCTTAAAAATAGCAGCCGATACGATGGATGGGATATAACATGCAACATCTTTTTGAACAAATTGACCCGTTTCACCTTTTAGATATTAAAAACCCAACGCATCCTTCGATGTTTGTTCAAGAAGAGATGTACGATATTTTAATACTCACGCTTCCTTCAAAAGACAAAGAGCTGATTATTGACTCATATGCATTTGTTTTTGATGCGCAAAGCTATTACTATTTTGATAAAAATACCCATACGTTTGTTGATTTTAAAACCATGGAAAACGTGTATGAGCTTTTAAATGAAAAAACCAATACAACAATGAAAATGGTTGCGAGTCTGCATGAAAGCATTGATTGGATGGAAGAACAGCTGTATGAAAACAGTTCGTTAAATTCATTTATGCGTTATTGGCTGACGTATAAAAAAGATTTGAGCCGAATAAACCGTATGCTCAGTCTTGCCACCGAAGTTTTAGAGATATTTATTCAGACGTATTTGAAAGAAGAGGATTTTTTAGCGATTCATTTTAGGGATATTCATGAACATTTAAGCCGAACCAATCGGTCTGTTTTACTGGCGATTGATAAATTAGGGAACCTCTATAATTTTTACACCAGTCGCAATAATGAAAGTATGAATAAAATGATTTATCTTTTAACGATTCTTTCTGCGATTTTTCTACCGTTGAATCTCATTGTAGGTTATTTTGGGATGAATACCCAAAATTTACCTTTATCAACGTTTGCTGCAGGTTCGTGGATGGTGATGGGCGGATTAGGCGCATGTGCAACGCTCATGGCCGGTGTCATTTTATATATGCGTAAACGTCTTTAATCTTTGAGATGTTTTTTCGGGTAATCAAAAAAGAGGATATGCCCACTCTCTTCTGTAATTTCACTAAAATGTTCAACATCAAACGATATACACACAATAGCACATGTTGGGATATTGCTCAAAATGGCACCACTTAAGCGTTCGCCCACTTCTGTAATGGTTGGATTGTGTGCAATCAAAAAAATGGATTCATACGCATCATCCATTTCATGAAGTAGCTCAAGATAGTGTTCAAAGGTACTTTCGTACAGTGCATCGGTATAAACAATTTTTTTTCTATCAAACTCTATGGATTTTGCCAAAGCTTTCGCTGTCTTTTCGGCGCGCTTTGCCGTACTCGAAAAAATGGCATCGGGCTCTACATGAAAAAACGCGAGTCGTTTTCCCATAAATTCAACATCTCTTTTGCCTCGACCATTCAAAGGTCTGGAAAAATCATCTAACGTTTCATCTTTCCAACTGGATTTCGCATGTCTGATTAAATAGATTTTTTTCATAATTTCCTCATCTTTAATACCATAATTATAACGACCTAATATGATATTAATATAAAAAATTCTCGGTGACCCATTTTCGTACTAATCTGCGATTCACTGTAAAAAAAGGTAATTCCGTGCGTAAAAAAATCTCAAGCTTTTTAAGGGAGTAGTCATCTAAACTCATATCAAGCCCTATTTGATTGAGCATAATGAGCATTTGATTGGCGGAATACGCATCAAATTTTTCACTCCCTTCTTCTTCAAAAAATTTTGATGGTTCATACGCTTTTGGGTCGCTATGATAATCAAGCTGTAAAAAATCGGCACTAATGAGTAATGTCATGTAACACTCCTTTGGGAATAAAAAATGTCAGTACAAAAGAGATGCAGGCTAAAAATGCTCCTATAAAAAAGACGGCACGGGTCGAATATATCCAGATGATGCCTAATGTAAAAGGAAGCAGTACTGCTGAGATATGGTTGATTGCAAAGCCAACCCCAGAGGTGACTGCGATATCTTTTGGGTCTGCAATTTTTTGAAAATAAGTCTTTAACGCAATCGCTATGGTAAAAAAGAGATTGTCAATGATGTAAAGACCAACTGCCATTGGAAGAGATTGTACCAAACCATAAAGGACAAAAATGAGCACTATGGAAAAATATTCAATTTTTAAAGAGAGATTTTCACCAAAACGTTCAATTAATTTCCCAACATATGGAGCGCAAATCATATTTAAGACAGTATTGAAGATAAAGAGCAATACCATGTTCTCAACGCTGAAGCCAAAACGCTCTACCAATAAAAAGCCAGCAAAAACGACGACAATTTGCCTTCTTGCACCTGCTAAAAACGTTAAAACATAAAAAAGCCAATATTTTTTTCGCAAAAAAAGTTTTGTTTCTTGTAAGACATCATCTTTAAAGTGTGGGAAATTCGCCCAAACAATCAGTGCAATGAAAATAGTGATGCCACCACTGAGCAGATAGATACTTTTGTAACCAACATCGAAAAATTGCATTAAAATATAAAGGAGCGCTAAAATTCCAAGCCCCATGAAGGAGCGAAGCGCAGAGAGCCTTCCTAAAAACGATGGGGCTGTTTGTTTATCAATCCATTGCAATGAGAGTGAGCTGTGTAAGGTTTCTAAATAGTGAAACCCTGTGGACATAATCAATGTTGTAATGTAAAGCCCTAATGTTGAAGGGAAAAATCCCGTAAGAAGCGTTCCAAAGCCCAATAAAATGAGTGAAAGATACGCTGCTTTTTGCTGCGTAAAAATCATCAGAACAAACACAATGGTAAACGCTAAAAGTCCTGGAACTTCACGTAGACTTTGCAATAAACCAATTTTTTCGCCATCAAAATGCGCTACTTCAACGACAAAGTTATTTAAAAGAGAGTTCCAAGCCGTAAATGCAATGGGAACAGCCGCTGCTAAAAGATAAAGCAACTGTTCGCGCGATGTGAAAAAAGTGGCTTTAATGTTCATAATTGAGTCGGTATCCAATACCACCTTGATTTTCAATCGTATTGTATGGCAATTTTTTACGTAACCGTTTTACAAGAGCTCTGATGTTTTCGGTTGTCGTAAGCTCTCCACCCCATACATACTGTTCAATGCGCTCAAATGAGATGTTCTTATCGAGATTTTTGGTAAAAAGGTTAAGGAGTAAAATCTCTTTTTTAGCCAGTTTTACTTCTTCTCCCTCTCCATCGACCAATTTTTCATGTTCAATCGAATAGGTAAACTTTTCAGGTAAAAGAATGACAGGTGCTTTAGGTTTACATAGCTTCTCAATTTTTGTTTCGAGTTCGTACATGTAAAAAGGTTTTTTGAGGTATTCGTCGCATCCTTTGCAATACGCTTCTTGGATGGTTTCAAGCTCAACATTGGCACTGATAATAATCGCAGGTGTCGCTGCATCCATGACCCGTATCTCTTTTAGAAGACTCAGCCCATCGATTCCAGGGACGTTAATGTCCAAGATGAAACAGTCATACCCATTGTCAATCGCATCAAGAGCCATTTTACCGTTATCAAAAAGGTCAATATGGTATTTTTTCTCTTCCAATGCTTCAACGATAAGGTTTGCTAAACGTTCATTGTCTTCTAAGAGCAATATTTTCATACAGTTCCTTTGACTTTTTTAATTTTAATACATATTTGAGCACCCTGCTCTCTTTCTTTCGCAATAATTTTACCACCCATTTTATCTTCAATAATCAAACGTGCCATATACAACCCAAATCCATCGCCATGCTCTTTGGTACTCATAAAAGGATTAAAAATGGATTCAAGTGAGTCTTTTTCAATGCCACAACCATCATCGCCAATATCCAGATAAATCATGGAATCATCGCTTCGAAGATTGATATCAATCACGCCCTCAGTGGTAGTGGTTTCTCGTCGCTTTAGAATACTATCTTTTGCATTATTAATGATGTTTAAAATACACTGTTTAAATTCATTTGGGTAACCAAAAGCTAAGAGTTGATCATCGTTTTTTTGGTCAATTTTGATTGTAATATAGTTATACTTAAGATTGTGATTAACCACATTAAGAAGTGTCGTCAATGCCTCTTGTACATTAAAAGCTGCTTGTTTTGAAGAGGGCTTGATAAATTGTCTAAAATCATCAATCGTACTTGACATGTATTTAACCTGCGTCATAATATCATCGACAAATTTTTGCGTGTCTTCTTCGGCTAAAACCCTTTTACGCCGTTTATAAATCAGCTCTTGTGCAATGGCAGAGATTTCAACCAGTGGTGTTTTCCATTGGTGTGCAATGCTTGCTATCATCTCTCCCACTTCGGATTGTTTCGAGCGTTGAATGACAAATTGTTCATGGCGTTTATGTTCAGTGTCAATTTTTCGTTTTTCCGTAATATCCGTCAAAATGGTGACAACACCCGTTTCTTGGTTGTTCTCATCGGTATAATAGGTTCTACGTACCGCAAAAATCTTCTTTTCCTGAAATGGAAATTGGACTTCTATTTCAGTACTATTGGAAGCATTAAGCGGTACTTCTTGGATTTGCTCACACATATCTGGCATTACTTCGTTGATATGCTTACCAATGATATCAAACTTATCACGATCTAAGATATGGCATAAAAGTTCATTACAGCCTAAAATTTTGCCGTCATTCGCTTTCCAAAAAATAGCACTTTGAATATTGTTCAGTAAAACGTAATCGAGTTTACTTTGGCGTAACAGCTCTTTTTCGAGAGAGATACGTTTAATGACGTTTAGTACTAAAATCGTCGTGAGCAAAAGCAATAAAGGCATCAACGCAAAGGCATTTTCAACAAATTTTCGGTGTTTCTCATAAAAACTATCAACGCCATTGACAATATCGGAAGGGTTAGGTACATCGCCTAAGGAGATGCCAAATTTTTTTAGAACCAGATTGTCAAAAAAGTAGTTATTGGCTGGAATACTAATAGGAACCGATGAAGGTTTTTTCCCATTGATAATCTCAAATGCCTTTTTAGCCGCTAACGTACCTTGCTCATAAGGATTGACCATATACCCACCAATAACGCCTTCTCCTACATGTATATTGTTCAGTGCGAAAACAGGATACGGTGAGCGTTGAAAGAAAGCTTGGACGCGATGATAAGGAACATAAGCGCCATACATATCGCGATAAAAACTTGTAAATAAAATAGCACTGTGTTTTGGAAGCTTGGCAATTTTCTCATCAATTGTATTGAAGTCTATCTTATTGTCAAAAACAACACGAAATTTATCTTTAAAGTAATTGGACTCATTGATAATCTGATCTTTAATTGCCAAAGAAGAGTACGCATCATCGCTAATAATATATACCATCTTTAATGCGGGAAAGAGTTGATAGATAAGTTCGAGGTTTTTGCGTATGTCTTTATACTCCACAACACCCGTTACATACTGTTTAAGATAGGGGGTGATTTCTTTTTTATTAAAATTTTCCACGCCACAAAAGACAACAGGCGTATTGGGAAAAAGCTCACGGTGGTATTTGGAAACGAAATCAAAAGCATAATTATCGGCAGCGATGATTGCTTTATAGCTTCGATGACGAAATTTCTTCTTATATAAATCGAGTAATTCATCAAAATAGTTTTCAGATTCAATTTTTTTGCTATCCATATATTCTGTGGTGAGTTCATACTCAGGATGTTTTTTCATAACATCTTCTATTCCATGAGAAATTCCATCCGTCCATTTAAGACCTTTATTATAGGACTGAAGTAGCAAAATCTCATTGCTATATAAAAAAGAGCTGTAAAAAATCAATACAATTATAAATTTTAATATTTTCATAAGTTTCCGATGAAGTTTTTTTGTAATTCTATCAAAAAAGTCTCATTTATATCTCTTTCGTCGCCATATAATTACACCAGTCTTAATTATGAGATGTTGAGTAAAATTTATTTTTATGGAGGTTTGCAATGTCGAAACAAGCAATCAATATGCTGATTCCAGTGTTGGTCTTGTTAGTCGTTTGGTTTATCCCTGCACCTGAGGGATTGAGTGCTGTCGCTTGGCACTTTATGGCAATCTTTTTGGCCGTCGTTGTCGGTCTAATTATTGAGCCAGTTCCAGCTGCGTTAGTTGGTTTAATTGGTGTTTCATTGGCTGCCCTTTTAGGCTTAGTCGGTAAAACATCAGGTGCGAACATCAAGTGGGCACTTTCTGGTTTTTCAAACGCTACCATTTGGCTGATCTTTGCAGCATTTATGTTTGCGATGGGTTATCAAAAAACAGGTCTTGGTAAAAGAATTTCTCTTATCATGATTAAATATATGGGTAAAAGTTCACTCGGCCTTGGCTATGCTGTTGCATTTGCTGACCTTGTTCTTGCGCCATTTATGCCATCAAACACAGCAAGAAGTGGTGGTACAATTTATCCAATCGCGATTAACATTCCACTTATCTTCGGATCAACTCCAGAAAATGAACCACGTAAACTTGGCTCATACCTCTGTTGGGTAGCAATTGCTGCAACAACCGTTACCAGCTCAATGTTCATTACAGCACTTGCTCCAAACGTATTAGCGGTTGATCTTATCAGCAAAGGTGCTGGTATTACAATCGAATGGGGCACTTGGGCAAAAATGATGCTTCCAATTATGGTACCACTTTTCTTAATCACTCCATGGTTAGCGTATGTGCTTTATCCACCAACCCAAAAAAGTTCACCAGAAGCTCCAGCTTGGGCTGCAGCAGAACTTAAAAAAATGGGTGCGATTACGTTTAAAGAAATCTTGATGGGTCTTTTCGCTCTTCTTGCACTTATTCTTTGGATTTTTGGTAAAGAACTTAATGTTAATGGTACAACGGCTGCTATCGTTGTTGTCTCTTTGATGGTTCTTACAAAAGTTATCTCTTGGGATGATGTTATTAGTAACAAAGGCGCTTGGAACGTACTCGTATGGTTCTCTACTTTAGTTGCACTTGCAAGTGGTCTTAAAGATGTTGGTATTTTGGCATGGATTGGTAAAATGGCAGAAACTTCATTGTCTGGCCTTTCTCCAATGGCAATGATGGTTTCTATGATTATTGTATTCTTTGTCCTTCACTATTTCTTTGCCAGCGTTACAGCACACGTAACTGCATTGATTCCTATCTTTGTTGTTATCGCAGTGAAATTTATCGCTCCCGAGCAAATCCCAGCATTTATGATCCTTCTAGGTGGTAGCCTTGGTATCATGGGTATTATTACTCCATATGGTACAGGTCCTTCTCCACTTTGGTATGGTGCAGGTTATATCTCTCAAGGTAGATGGTGGTTCCTAGGTGCAATCTTCGGTGCGCTTTACCTCGCTGCTCTTATCTTAGGTGTATTTATTTACCTATAATGTTTGAAAGTACATCCCCTTGTGGGATGTACATTTTTACAAATCTTTACATGTAAAGATTTGTAGAGGTGCCCTCCTTTTAAATGTAAACTCAACAATGCACCTCTACCTTAAATTTTAGGTAGAATAGAGTTGATGTTATCGCTTAGGGTGAAGCTATAACGTCAGTTCTAACCAAAAATAAACTTTTTCGGAGAGGAAAAATGAGAGAAATTAAGTACGAAGACATTGTTAAAAGTGTTAAGGATATGATCCTTTACAGTGCTACCAATCTGCCTAAAGATGCTTATCAGGCATTGCAAACTGCATACAACACTGAAAAAAGTGAAGTATGTAAACAAGTATTGAAACAGCTTTTAGAAAATGCTGATATAGCGGCAAATGAAGCAAGACCTCTTTGTCAAGACACTGGTTTAGCCGTGTTTTTTGTGAAAGTAGGCGAAGACCTTAAAGTGGTAGGCGGTAGCTTAAAAAAAGCAATCAACGAAGGAACAGAACAAGGGTACAAAGAGGGGTATTTAAGAGCATCAACCTGTCATTGGGACACACGTGCAAACCTTAAAGACGAAGTGGGTTATAACCTTCCAGCAATTATTCATTTTGACCTTGTAGAAGGTGATGTGCTCGATATTGAATACGCAGCAAAAGGTGGCGGTTCTGAAAACGTCTCACGTGCGACTGTTTTCCCTCCTGCAAAAGGTAGAAAAGGTATTATCGAATACGTTAAACAAGTTATTTCAGATGCGGGTCCAAATCCATGTCCTCCATTAACCGTTGGTGTCGGTATTGGTGGAACCTTTGAAAAAGCGGTTATCTCTTCTAAACATGCACTTTTTAGAGAACTAGGAAGTAAAAATCCAGATCCAACGTTGGAATCAATGGAAGAAGAGTTAATGCACCTTCTTAACAACTTAGGTATCGGTGCTATGGGTATGGGTGGAACCAATACGGTTTTGGGTGTTCATATTGAGAAAAATCCATGCCATATTGCAAGTTTACCAGTGAGCGTAAACGTTCAATGCCATAGTTCACGTCATATGCATATCAAGTTATAAGGAGAAGATTATGAGTAAAACTTATCATTTAACAGCACCACTTAGCGAAGCAGATGTAACACCTCTTAAAGCAGGCGATATTGTTTATTTAACAGGCGTTGTTTATACAGCACGTGATGCCGCGCATAAAAAATTAGTTGATCTTCTTGATGAAGGTAAAGAATTACCATTTGATATGAAAGGTGCGGTTATTTATTTTGTTGGACCAACGCCTCCAAAACCAGGCGACCCAATCGGGAGTGCAGGTCCTACAACCTCTTACAGAATGGACTCTTACTCTCCTCGTTTGATTAATGAACAAGGACTTAAAGGTATGATTGGTAAAGGTAAACGTAACCAAGACGTTGTGGATGCTTGTGCAAAATCTAAAGCAATTTATTTTGGCGCAACGGGTGGTGCTGGTGCACTTTTAGCACGTCAAATTAAAAGTGCAGAAGTCATTGCTTATCCTGAACTTGGACCTGAAGCGATTCGTAGACTTGAGGTCGTTGATTTCCCTTTGACAGTTATTAATGATACTTACGGTGCGGATCTTTACAAAATTGGTCGCGCTCAATACGAAGTATTTGAATAGAATTTATTAAATTGCTATCCTGTGAAAGAGGTGTTTTTTCACCTCTTTCGTGTTCTTTCCCAAAAAAAATCATCAATTTTTAGTTTTGTGTGTTTTGGATTTGGTCAATTAAACGTTAAAAGAGTATAACGGTGATAAAATATCACATATACGGTATTTTATTGGAAAACATTTTGGTTAGTTCTTTTTTTTATTTTTAACGGTGATAAAGGATAATGTATGAAAGTAAGTGTCGGGTATGGAAAAGAGGAAAAATTTGACTTGGATATTTGTGATGAACAGTTAGTTGGTGTGTACAGTCCCAACAGTGTTGCTAAAATTGATTATAACCGTGCTATTGATGACGCATTAGCGCATCCTCTTGGAAAAGAGAGTTTTGATACATTTTGCGATACCAATGAACGTATCGTTTTTATTGTGAATGATGGCACGCGCCCTACTCCTACGCGAAAAGTTTTAGCGCGTATCTATCCTAAAATTAAAGACAAAGATATCTACTTTATTGTGGCGACGGGATGCCATAGAGCGCCCAGTGAGGAAGAGTGGCATTTTATTTTGGGTAAAGAGATATACGAAGATTTACATGTAAAAAATCGCCTCTGGAGTCATGATTCTCGCAACGATGCGATGGTCTATCTTGGAAAATCTACTAATGGCACGGAGATGTACCTCAATAAAATCGTGGCAGAAGCAAAAAAAGTATGTGCTATTGGTTCTGTTGAACCACACTATTTCGCAGGCTACACCGGTGGACGAAAAGCATTTTTACCGGGTGTTGCTGCCTTTGAGACCATTCAGCAAAACCATCTTTTAGCCTTGCATCCCAATGCGCAAGCACTCTCTCTAAAAGGCAATCCCGTTCATGAAGATATGATGGATGCGATGAGTGTATTAGGTCATATTGATGTGTTTGCGATTATGACTGTACTGGACAGTGACCACGATATTTGCACTGTGAGCGCAGGTGATTTGAGTGATTCGTTTTACGCGGCAATTGATAAAGCCGATGAGGTATTTTGTGTGAATATCCCTGAAAAAGCCGACATTGTGATTTCAGCAGCTCCCTATCCGATGGATATTGATTTGTATCAGTCGCAAAAAGCTTTGGATAATGGCAAATTGGCATTGAAAGAAAACGGCATTCTCATTATGGTCGCAAAATGCCGTACGGGTATCGGCGAAGAGGGATTTTTTAAACTGATGAGTTCAGCGCCATCGGCTCAAGCGGTATTAGATAAAATAAAATGCGGTTATAAACTCGGTTACCATAAAGCGGCAAAAATGGCTGAAATAAACCTTTGGGCGCAAAGCTGGGCGGTCAGTGAACTGAGTGATGAAGAGTTAAAAGCGGTGCATTTAAAGCCTTACCACGATTTACATGTAGCGCTTGATGCTGCCATTAAGGAAAAAGGCAAAGAAGCTCGTATTATTGTGCTTCCTTTTGGCTCAATTACGGTTCCCAAATTGGCAAATAAATAAGGATTACGGATGAGAGTTCTCTATTATGACTGCTTTAGTGGTATTAGCGGCGATATGAATTTAGGCGCTTTACTTGATTTAGGTGTAGAAGAGACGCATCTAAGGCACGAACTCTCAAAATTATCGTTGGATAATGAATTTGATTTGGTTATTGAACACGCAACAAAAATGGGCATAAGCGGCACGTTCGTTCAGGTAAATCTTACATCTAAAGATAAAAAGCATTGGAAGACACATCCGCATCATGAACACGTTCATGAAGAGCATCGTACCTTTCGAAGTATTGAAGCACTGATTCAAAAAAGTGCATTAAGTGACGCGGTAAAAGAAAAAAGCATCGCTATGTTTTGGTTAATAGCCAAAGCTGAGGGAAAAATACATGGAAAAGAGCCTTATGAAGTAGCCTTTCATGAAGTGGGTGCAGTAGATTCTATCATTGATATTGTGGGCGCTGCGATTTGTTTAGAGGCTTTACATGTAAAAAAAATTATTGCCTCTCAAATCGAACTGGGTGGTGGTTTTGTACAGTGTGCGCATGGTACGTTACCCGTCCCGGCTCCTGCTACGATGGAAATACTCACACATGTACCCATCAGGCTGAATCGCGTGCCTTTTGAGACAACAACGCCTACGGGAGCGGCTATATTAAAAGCCAATGTCAATGCATTTTGCGAAAAGCCATCGATGGTTGTTGAAAAAATTGGGTATGGCATCGGGCATAAAACGTTTGAGATTCCCAATGTCTTAAGAGTGTTTTTAGGCGAAGACAATGCAATGCAAAAGCAAGAAGAGTGCGTATTGGAGACCAATATAGACGACATGAGCCCTGAAATACTGGCGTATGCGCAAGAAAAACTCTTTGATGCAGGCGTAAAAGATGTCTATACCACCGCTATTACGACAAAAAAAAATCGTTTAGGCGTGAAACTGAGTGTTTTGGTGAGTCCTGAAAAAAAGCAAGAAGCTATTGATATTATCTTGCATGAAACCACTTCCATTGGGCTTAGAAGCTATCCTGTTGAGAAAATTGCGTTAGAGCGTCGCATCGTAACCGTGCAAAGTATTTATGGACCTATTCGGGTTAAGTGTGCCTTTCACAATGGAAAAATGCTGAAATACAAAGCCGAATACGAAGAGTGCAAACGCGCTGCTCTCACCCATAATGTTCCGATTGCAAACGTGTATGAAGCCATTACCCATTTAATGAGAACCCATCATGATTTATAAAAAATATGAACGTCTAAAAGAGCGTCTAGCCTCGTATCAAAAAATGGTCATTGCCTTCTCTGGAGGTGTTGATAGTAGTTTTTTACTTAAAGTTGCGCATGATGTGTTACAGGAAAATGCCAAAGCGCTGTTTATCTCAACCCCGTATATTGCGCATTGGGAGATGGAAGATGCCCTGAGTATTGCTCGTGAGATAGGTGCGCCGTGTGAAGTGATTGAAAAAGCATGGTTAGATGCATTGCGTACTAACCCACAAAATCGCTGCTATGTGTGCAAGCACTTTTTATTTTCTGCACTCTTAGACTCTGCCAGCCAACAAGGTTTTTCTATCGTAGCCGATGGGAGTAATGTGGATGATTTAAAAGAGTATCGTCCGGGTCGTGCGGCATTGCAGGAGCTACACATTCAATCCCCTTTAGTGGATGCCAAACTGACCAAAAGTGAAATTCGCCAGCTCTCGAAAGAGTTGGGACTTAGCACATGGGATAAACCCTCTTATGCGTGTTTATTAACACGGTTTCCTTACGAAAAACCCATCAGTGAAAAAGCGCTAGAGATGGTTAGCCTTGCGGAGGCGTATTTGATTGTTGAGGGGTATTCTGATATGAGAGTGCGTTATGATAACGCTGTTGCAAGGATTGAGATGCCTTTTACATGTAAAACACATTTCATTCACGATGTTCGATTAGAAGCGATATGTGCGCACTTCAAATCGTTGGGGTTTTTACATGTAACCTTAGATTTAGAAGCGTATCGACACGATTCGTTGAACGAATCAAAACAAAACGTTTAAGGAAGTCGCTATGTGTGTTCATTCACTTGAAAAGCTCCTTGAAGCCGTCAAAGGTGGAGAATTAAGCATTGAAGAGGCACTTTTAAAGATAAAACACTACCCCTTTGAAGATATGGAATTTGCTAAAATAGACCATCATCGCTCTTTAAGAGTTGGCTATCCAGAAGTGATTTACGGCGAGCGTAAAACGACAGAGCAAATTGTTCAAATTACGCAAAAACTGCTTGAAAAAGAGAATAGTATTTTAGTCACAAGAGCCTCTTTAGAAGCGTATGAGGCTATACATCACCTCTATCCTGAAGCAAAATACAATGAATTGGGGCGAACCATTACGATTGAAAAAGAGGTGTTAATCCCTCCTTCTAGCTACATTGCCATTCTTGCAGCGGGAACGTCTGATTTGTACGTGGTTGAAGAAGCGTATGAGACAGCAAAGATTTTAGGCAATGATGTTAAAAAAATTGTTGATGTAGGTGTGGCGGGTATTCATCGTTTGTTTGCACATTTAGAAGTTATTCAAAATGCCAAAGTGGTCATTGTGATTGCTGGAATGGAAGGCGCACTGGCTAGCGTTGTAGGAGGCTTGGTCGATAAACCCGTCATTGCCGTACCAACGAGTGTGGGGTATGGTGCGAGTTTTGGCGGTGTTGCCGCACTGCTTTCGATGCTCAATTCGTGTGCAAGTGGTGTCAGTGTTGTGAATATCGACAATGGCTTTGGCGCGGCGTATAACGCGAGTATCATTAACCATCTTTAGTGAAGCATTACATGTAAAAAAACATCTCACATAATCGGTTTGATTTTTTTACATGTAAATTCCAAAAACGCTAAAATTTCACCCAAAAAATCGGATACTATTTACTCTATATTTGTTACAATACTTCGAATTTTTTAAAAGGCATTTCATTATGAATATTTTATCCATCCAATCTCACGTTGTATTCGGTCACGTCGGTAATGCCTCCGCGACTTTTGCGATGCAACGCTTGGGTGTTGAGGTCTGGCCTTTGCACACCGTTCAGTTTTCAAATCATACAGGGTATGGTTCATGGAAAGGACGCGTGTTTGATGGCTGTTTTATTGACGAATTGTTAGAAGGCCTTGTCCAACGAGACGTGTTAAGTCGTTGTGACGGTGTTGTTTCTGGCTATATGGGTTCACCCGATTTGGGGTATGCGATTTTAGGTGCTGTGGAACAGGTGAAAAAGGCCAATCCAAAAGCGCTTTATTGTTGTGACCCTGTCATTGGCGATGTGGGACGTGGTATTTTCGTACGCCCCGGCATTCCAGAATTTATGGTGGAGCATGCTCTTAGCGTAGCTGATATTATCACACCCAATCATTTTGAATTAGAGTACCTATCTCATCAAAAAGCATTTACGAAAGAAGCGTTTAAAGAAGCTATCAAAACCGTGCACCAAAAAGGTCCTCGCATCGTTTTAGTGACATCTGTGCATCTTGATGAAACGCCCGAAGATGCTTTAGACTTGGTTGTTGCTGAAAAAGGTGCATTTTGGAGAGTTCGCACGCCAAAGCTTAGTGTGGAGCTTAATGGTGCAGGCGATGCCATAGCCGCACTCTTTTTTGTCCATTATCTACAAACACAGTGTGCTAAAACCGCGCTTGCTAAAGCGGCTTCTTCGGTTTACGGTCTGCTGAAAAAAACAGAAGATGCACATTCAAGAGAAATTTTACTGATTAAAGCGCAAGAGGAGTTGGTTCATCCTTCTTGGGTTTTTGAAGCGGAAGAACTTTAAGTATGAAAATGAACCAGCGTTAAAAGTAGCGTTGGTTCATTAATTGTAGGCTTTGGTAGCACGTTTGATTTCAGCGATGAGCTCTTTTTGACGGTTATACATGTAACGAAGCAGGTAATCATTGTAAGGCTTCGGCAAATTATCGAGTAAGACCACTACTTTGGTATAGTCCTCTTTTTGGATGAGCGATGTGACTTTGGCTGAAATATCCATAATGACATATCCATGCTCGCCCTCTTCATTCGGAAGCGAAAAATTAAGCCTGATATGCTGGTTTAATATCTCTTCTTCTCTAAAATTTTTATTGACCTTAATGGCGATGGAATTCACCGATATATCAAGAATATCCCCTTGTGCGGAAGAACGATGCGCGTATTTAATGAGAACGGGTGTGCGTATGCTGGTTTGAACACGCGTATGTTGTCTGCTATTGGCACTGTTACTCATAAACGAGAGGTTTTTGATGATAACCAAAGAGCGTTTGATATCCACTAAAGAGACAATGGCTTTGATGTCTTTAGGAAAGTTGGGTGCTTGAAGCACGGTTTCTCCTTCAAGTTGCATCGCATAGCCTTGAAGGTTTTCACAATTGAGGTAGTAGCTGTCATCACTCATCTTCAGAATGTATGAGTTGGTATTGATACAAAGACCTTTGTAGATATTTAAGAGCTTGATAGGAATTTTATTATTGACACAATTGTGCATCAAATAAGCGATTTGTTCTCTCTCTTCAATGACGTTATCTAGGTATTCTAACTCATAATATTTGATTTTTTCAATGTCATTAGGTAAGAGATTTTTCGTATTTATCTTTTCGATGTAATCAATGACTTCATTTAAATCACTTGATTCAACTTGAAATGCCGATGAGAGAATGATAGGCGTGATTTTTTCATGGATGGTTGCGTTGATGAGCTCTTGTTGAATATGGCGTGTTTGCTCGCAGGTATGCTCAAACGTCTTGTTCTCACCTAAAACGATGTAAAGGTTTGGACTCCACTGAACAATCTCTTGCCCCTCTTCTCTGAGTTGAAACAGATGTGAAATTAAATTTTTAAAGGCTTCGTAAAGCGTTGAACTTGTAAAGGTTTTGCTGAGTTTATCGAGGTTGGATATATTGACTAAAATAAGCGAAATAGCCGCATTGGTGACACTTTGCTGGGCAAGACGGTCTTTAAGTCTATCGACAAAATCAAAACGGTTCAAAATAGTAGAACAATTTTTTTGTTCACTTTCGGGATCGTAGTTGATTAAGGTGACAATCTTTTCATTGCTTTTAGGAAAGGATTTGATAATGCATAAGTACACATCACGTTCTTTGGCCGCATTTTCAATAACAACACTTCCCTCTGCATCTTCATTTGCACGCAAGGCTTCAGCCAACTCTTCATCACGATTAATTTTACGTTGTATCTCGCTGAGATTATTGGTTTCATAGAGCTTTTTTGCCTGCCCATTGGCATACGTAAGCGTCTCTCCTTGGAAAACAAGAAACGGAAAAAAATGCTCTATCTTTTTTTCGAGTTCTATCTTTTGAAAGGTATAGAGTTTTTCATCAAGTTTATTGGCATTTTTAGTGAAGATGGAAAAGAGTAACGCTTCGTTATTTTTGAGTGGCAAAACATCGGTACTACCAAAATGTAACGCAAACTTTAGTAAGAGTCTATTCTCAACATCGTCCGCAAAAATATATGCCATAATAGGTTTATGTCTTGTAAAAATTCCTAAGAGTAATTTGAGTTTTTCTTTGGAGCTATCGCCAATTTCGATAAATAAAATATCGGTTGCGGGAATAGAATGTGTATTTTGAGTGAGGTCGTACGTAGAAAAATGTGAATGTTCCTCTTTTATTGAGTCAAAAAGCGTTAATTTTTTTTCAGAAAAATAAAGATGCGCAATTGTCAAATACCGTGTTTCGAGCAAAAACTGTTCTAAAACCATTGGATTCCCTCACAATCATATCAATTCTAATTCTACCAAAATTCATAGAAAATTTAATCATTTTTTGACTACAATAGATGCATCTTTTACAAGGAACTCTAAAATGATGTATTATTTGGCTATTCAAGGAAAACAAAAATTAAGTGGCTCGGTCTCTATTTCAGGGGCGAAGAATGCTGCTCTTCCTCTTTTAGCACTGACACTTCTTTCAAAACGAAAATTAACCATATCCAATATTCCTGAAGTTGCAGACGTTAAAACCCTTTTACAACTTTTATCCAATCTGGGCGCAACATTTGCTTTTACCAATAAAAATGTCGTCCAAGTCGATGCAACCACAGTCAATTCAGCATGTGCGAATTATGACATTGTTCGTAAAATGCGTGCGTCTATTTTAACCTTAGGACCATTGCTCGCACGTTTTGGGCATTGTGAAGTCTCGCTGCCCGGTGGTTGTGCCATTGGTCAGCGCCCGATTGATTTACACTTAAAAGCATTGGAGCAAATGGGAGCGGAAATTGAAATCAAGCAAGGCTATGTTTTAGCAAGAGCTCCTAAAGGCTTAAAAGGTGCGACCATTATTTTTGATAAAGTGACCGTCACAGGCAGTGAAAATATCATTATGGCGGCGGCTCTTGCGCATGGAACGACGACATTGGTGAATGTGGCAAAAGAGCCTGAAGTCGTTCAAGTCTGTGAAGTATTGCTCGAAGCTGGTGTCAAAATAGATGGTGTTGGAACTTCAAAACTCATCATTGAAGGAAGTGGAGGAAAACTGCTCGACATCCATGATTTTCGTGTGATTCCAGATCGTATTGAAGCAGGAACCTACTTATGTGCAGGCGCTATCACCAAATCAAAAATTACGCTCAAAAACGTCTATCCAAGGCATCTAGATGCCGTCATTCTCAAGCTTGAACAGATGGGCTTTAAAATTGATGAGACTGAAAATAGCCTTACCTTGCATCCTGCGGAGAAAATTTTACCTTCCGACATCGAAACATCAGAATACCCTGGCTTTCCTACCGATTTGCAAGCGCAATTTATGGCATTATGCACACAAGCAAAAGGCACGAGTATTATTGATGAACGACTTTTTGAAAATCGTTTTATGCATGTGAGCGAGCTTGGGCGTATGGGTGCTAGTATCAAACTGAAAGGACACAGTGCAACCGTAGAAGGTAAAATGAAACTTAACGCCGCTGATGTTATGGCAACCGACCTTCGCGCAAGTTCTGCACTCATTTTAGCGGCGCTTGTAGCAGAGGGCGTTACGAAAATTCATCGTATTTATCATTTAGATAGAGGTTATGAAGATTTAGAAGGTAAATTTTCAAAATTAGGTGCGAAAATAGAACGATTAGAGGAATAGATAATGCCAAAAGAGACAAGCGTCAGTTTTAACGAAGCCGTACAAAGAACATTAAATCTAGTGATACAAAAGCCTCACTCTGAATGGGTAAGCATCTTCCACGCACTTGGACGAACCTTGTGCGCTGATATTACATGTAAAAAGAATCTCCCTTCGTATAATAATGCGGCACTCGATGGTTTTGCATTTAAATACGCGCCAAATTTAGAAACATTAAAGATTAAAACAACAATTTTAGCCGGCGATATTATTGAGCCTTGCCTAGGAGAACATGACTGCTACAAAATAATGACAGGCGCAAAAGTTCCTAATGATGCGGATACGGTTATTCCTTTTGAGGAGTGTGTCTCTTATGACACACACACTATTCAGCTCCCCTCCTCTCTTAGACCTGGCAATGCGTTACGCCTTAAAGGTGAAGAAGAAAAAGTCGGTACAGTTTTATTATCTGCGGGGGATGTTCTTGGCTCACGTGAAATTGCTATTCTTGCATCGCAAGGTATTAGCATGGTGCAAGTGTATAAAAAACTTCATATTGCTGTTTTTTCAACGGGTGATGAGCTCAAATCGCCATGGGATGTTGCCAGTGAAGATGAAATTTATGATATTAATGCCTTAGCGCTCATATCTTTATTTGCAGAATATGGTTTTGAAGCAGCGTATTGTGGCGTTATCCCCGATAATTTAGAAGCCGCAACCAACTATTTTGCCCAAATGAAACAATATGACGTCTTAGTCACCAGTGGCGGAGTAAGTATGGGAGAAGCAGACTTTGTAGAGCGAGCCTTGCTTGCAAATGGTTTTAGCGCACAATTTCATGGCATCAATATTAAACCAGGCAAACCAACCATGATGGGGCAAATGGGCAATACCATTGTTGCATCTATGCCTGGAAATCCATTGGCAGCTTATGTCAATGCATTTGTTTTTTTAGTGCCATTATTAAAAAAGCTACAAGGTCAAAAAAAGTTTAATTATGAAGCAATTAGTGCTATAAATCAGGAAGAATTCAGCGTAAAATCAGGTCGTGTGAATTTTGTTTTAGGTTTTTACCATGAAGGAAAATTTCAGGTTTTTGGCAAAAATAAATATGGATCAGGGATGATAAAACCATTAAAAGACAGTAATGCGCTTTGGATTAGCGATGAAGGAACGCAGAAGGTTGAGATGGGAGAACAAATTAAAATTCTATTACTTTAAATGATAGACTATGAGGATTTATTTCTTTTTTTACAAATAGTTCAAAAAGCTTGACCTTTTATATGATTTTAGATAGTATGGTGACCCAAAAATATGACAATTGCAACTATAAAGGTAGGTTATGTTCGGTAATGTAAAGATTTCGACCAAGCTTCTAATTATCTCCATTGTGACTGTTTTAGGATTAGTCATCCTTTCTTATATAAGCATCAATTCAAGCATCATTGGTAAAAACTCGCTTGAAACCATTTATGAAAAAAATGTTGTTCCCGATAGTGAAATTACATTGGCTCGTA